>Ga0137306_101255_pt1 | contig 26941 bp, 26 predicted proteins | sample Inofroosms_March_FD_97187 | JGI IMG/M metagenome (GOLD analysis project Ga0137306, IMG submission 97187) | Mouse cecal microbial communities from Vienna, Austria - N-Acetylneuraminic and N-Acetylglucosamine D2O microcosms_March | ecosystem: Host-associated > Mammals > Digestive system > Large...
GGCATGATTTCCTAACCAAATAAACATGATAGCGTCGTAAATTGCTTTACCTCTAATTCTATCCTTGACAACTTTTCCGTTAACTTTTACGGATGTCCCTTTTCTAGGAAGCCAATCAATATCTACTTTATCTCCGGCGGCAAAGGAACCGATTCTTTCCATGAGCTCTTCGATTTGAGCTTGTTCTTCTTTAATAAACTCCTGACTGGTCTCATTTGTATTCATCTGGATACCGTTTCTTAAAGAAGGAATGAAGTCGGCCGGAACCAAGTCCTTAAGAATGTATAAAGTAACTCTTCTTGCTCCTAACAGAGCTTTGGCAGTATCCGCACGTGTCGTTTTTGTAGGCAGGTATAGACCAACGGAATAAATCTCCTCTCCCTCAATTGATCTTAATCCGGCACCGTTCAAAACAAGTGTCTCTCCGGCAACTTCCGCCTGAGATTTAAAATAGCAATTCTTGATAACTAAGTCTCGGCCCGGTTCTTCTTCGGCTTTAAACCAATTTTTTAATTTATTCCATCCAGAAGTATTTTCTTCAGCCACTTTTATCCCACAAGTAGAATACGTTTTATAGAAAGAAATTTTAGCAAATCCGCTATTTAATCAGAAGCTAGAATTACTCTGTTTTTTCGGATGTTCTTTATACAAAAATTCACTCATCTTCAGAGCAAGCTCTTTCATGGTCTGGCTTTCAAACTGTTCGTCTTTATTATCAAATTTGATATAGACGCCTTGTCCTAAATAAAACTCGTAAAAGAGGTGAGGGGCCGCAATTTTTCTTTTCTTTGGGACTGTATCTTCCGCTCTGGGCTTCATTTCTTGAATCTGTTTTAAGGTATAGCCCTTGTTTTGAAGATTCCGTATAAACTCGATTTCATTTAGATGAGATACAGAATAACGGGCACTCCGAGTTTCTCCAATTGCTGGAGAAATCAATCCCAGCTGGGCATAGTATTTAATAGTCCTTTTAGACAGACCGGAAGCGTCTTCAAGCTCATCAATCGTCCAAAGTTCTTTTTTTAATTCAGTTGCATCATTATCTAATCGCATTGCAATACCATTAATTGAAAATTTTTTCACGATTTTCATTGCGTAATAGAGCCTAAATTGGTATAAGACCTATTCGAATAAAGCTACAATAACACCATAAGTTTAGGATATCCAACAAATGCAGATAATCGTTGTAGGAGCCGGAGTAACCGGCATTTCTTGTGCTCACTCTTTGTTGAAAAGAGGGCATAAAGTTACCCTAATTGAATCAGCTTCTTCTCCCAACCAGGGCTGTAGCTTTGGGATGGCTGGATTTATGGGAGCCTTATCTATCGCAATGTTGTGTTCTCCTTTTAAGGGGAAAGCAGGACTTGCCAGCGTCTTTGCTAAGACAAGACGTCTTGGTTGGGATATGTCTTTAAGCCATATGAAGTTTTTGCGTTCCCTTGCTAATTCTCGCAGCGCCGATAAATGGAAAAAAGACAGTCAATCCCTCATTGAGCTAGCTCGTTACAGTGTTGGTCTGACTGAATTTGAAGCTAGACTTCAAGATATTTCCTTTGAACAAACTTATGGTTTACTCCGCCTCTACACCAATGAAACCGTATGGGAAGAAGCTCACAAAGAAGAAGAGGCGAGAAAGGGGGGAGAGTGGCTCGATGCAGAAGAAACCAAACGCCTGGAAAATTCCATTGAAGTCCCTGATCTTCTAGGCAGCTTCTATATGCCGCAGGAACTTTCCGGCAACGGTTCCTACTTCTCCAAGCAAATTCAGATGCTGAATATTGCGGATCCGGATCTGACCATGATGTACCACACCACCGTCACTAAGTTGATAAAAGGCGAGAACGGCAAAATAACCGGTGTCGAGACTGATAAGGGAGAAATCTCTGCTGATGTTGTTGTTTTGTCAAACAATCTGGGGGCAAAAGCATTGCTGGCAAATGTCCTAGATCTTCCTATAGCAGTAGTTACCGGCTGGACGATTACTGCCGCCATACAGCCTGTCAATGCAGTTCCCACACATTCTTTGCAGTTTGAAAACAAAGATATTCTGATTACCAGACTCGGTAACAGACTCAGAGTTTGCGGACGTTTCTGGCTTGGTGATGTCTCTAAGGATGTAGCCGATAAAACAATTGAAGAGCTTTATCAAGCTGCTTGCAAACTTGTTCCACAGAGCGCTGTTTGGACTGACACCACAAATTGGTCCGGACAAACTCTCATTCACCCCGATAGCTTGCCAAGCTGCGGCAAAACCTCTTTAGAAGGCTTGTATTTGAACATCTGTCACGGTTTGAACGGATGGGCTCTTTCTACAGGATGCGGAGAACTTTTGGCTGATGTAATTGAAGGCAAAACACCCGCAGTGAATCCTGAACTGTATTCGCCGGAAAGATTTGCCAAAAAGAATTAATTAATGAATTTTGATGCGTGTTCTCAAAAGGCGCAAAATGCGCCTTTTATAGGATAAGGAGATAATTTTGTCTGAACAACTGCTTGAGCTCTCCACACTTCGTGAGCTTGAAGAAAAAAACGCTAGAATCCTCGGTCCTTATACTTTAATGGAAAGGGCTGGCACAGCAGCTGCCGATTTAGTTTGTCACCTCCACGAGTCTCCTTGCACGGTTACCGTTTTATGCGGGCCCGGTAATAACGGGGGAGACGGTTACGTTTGCGCACGAGCCCTTGTTGAAAGAGGCTACGATGTCTATTGCGTGCAGGTAGCCGGTAAGTCTCCTAAAGAAGGAACGAATGCTTATAAAGCCAAGCAGATGTGGGAAGAAATCGGAGGCAGGACTTTCGAAGATCCTTATAACGCACCAAAATCTCAAGTTGTTGTTGATGCCATTTTTGGTATCGGTTTGAACAAACCGTTGAAAGGCGAATATATCGATGCTGTACAGTGGTACAACGAAAGAGAAGCAGTGCACGTATCATTGGATATCCCAACAGGACTCGATAGCCAAACAGGTCAGTGGATTGGTTCCATGCCCGGATGTCGCAGCGATGTCACCATCACATTCTTAGCCGGCAAACCTGGTTTATTTACCGGTATCGGCCAAGAAGTCTGCGGACATGTTCACACTGATAATTTGGGTGTTTCTATTCCTCTTTCCAATATCAATTTAGTTGAGCCTATTGATTTCAAATCAGTTTTAGCTCCTAGAAAACTCATCTCCTCTAAAAAAGACTTCGGTCGTTTAGGCATTATCGGAGGAGGTAAGGGGAAGGTAGGAGCAGCTCTTATCGCCGGTGCAGCTGCTCTTCGCATGGGTGCGGGCTCTGTTCTTGTCGAGTTGGTTGAAGAAAATCTTGTCTACGATCCCGGTTGTCCGGAACTCATGTTCCGAGAAAAAATCGACTTCTCAGAAATTGATGCCTTAGTCATCGGCCCTGGTCTTGGCTTTAGTCAGACAGCCCGTCAGCGTCTCAACGAAGCATTGGATCTTCAGATTCCTTTGATAATTGACGCCGATGCCCTCACCATGATCGCACAAGATTCTGAATTGACGAGTAAAACCGCTCAAAGAAGTGCCCATACCGTCCTTACTCCACATCCAGGTGAGGCGGCTCGTCTTTTAAAAACTACCGTCAAAGATGTTCAATCTGATCGTGTAATGCGGGCCCAAGAGATTTCCGTTTTAACGGGTACTGTGACTGTTCTTAAAGGAAGTGGAACGGTGATTGCTCAAAAGAGCGGCATTACTTGGATCAATCCGACCGGGACAGCCGGCCTGGCCACGGCAGGTTCAGGAGATGTGTTGTGCGGAATGATCGGTGCTATGTTCGCTCAAAAATTTGACTTTGTCAGTGCCATTCTATCTTCCATCTATCTGCACGGTGCCGCTTCAGAAAATATCGACTGCGGTTTATTAGCTGGAGATATCGCTCCGTCAGCACTCCATATCCTTCAGAATCTAAGAATGGATGTTAAAAAGAATGGTTTGAAACAGTTAGGCGAGCTCTCTTGCCACCAGCGTATTGCATCTCACAATTTCTACTCGGCCTAAACAGTTAATCCTTTCCGGCGCAAATTCTCGATAATTTGACGAGATGATGCGCCGGATGCTATTTCTGCGGCATCACTCAGTTCTTTATCATTAGCCTGGTTTCTCCAATTCTCCAGCCATTGAAAAGCCAAATAATGTCCTCTCGATGCAGCCATGTGAGCAAAAACAAGAGCTAGAGCCATATTTGAAGAACAATATAATCCTTCATACCAGAAAGCGGCCAAAGCTGCTTGACTCTCTGTATCTCCTAGGGCCGCACCTTCTTCTAATAGATATAAAGCTTGATGAGTTTGAGGATCGGGCCGGCTTAAAAGCTCCTTGGCACATGCATACATCGAAGAGGGAACAGAATTTTTTCCGGCGTTGATCCAATACAAAACTTCTTTTAAATCAATCTTCTCTTTCTCAAGCGAGAAACGAAGCATTCTTGAGACAGCCTTAGGATATTTAAGATTGGCCGCCTTAGAAAATAATTGGGAGGCAGAAGTTGGATCTTTTTGGCAGCCGATTCCTTCCTGAAGTGCAAATGCCATTTCATAAAGCGCCGGAGCAAAATTCTTTGCAGCGGAGATTCGCAGCCAAGCAAAAGATTCTTGAAGATTCTGCGGTACTCCAAAACCTTCTCTTAGGGCCATCGCTAAATAAAAAGGCGACTCCGTATCTCCTAAATTCGCAGATTTTTTAAAAAGAGAAACTGCACGTTCCGGATTCTTTCCTAAAGAGCCTCCGAAGGCAAAGAGAAGAGCCAACTTACGATATCGAACGGATAGATTTTCATTGGCCGTTTCTTCCAAGGAATTATCGGCTAGGAGAAGGTCTCCCGACAGAAGTTCATTGGTCTCGCTGAACACATCGTGCGCAGCTGAGAAAAAAGATTCTGGCTGCATTAATCGATTTTAATGAAGCCCATCATGACTAAACCCATGATGTAAGTCAACGAAATTGCTGTCCACAGAAGAAGGCCACCTGCGCCGAGCATCAGAGGTTTGCCCCAAAGCTTGTGATGGAAATCGCTACCGTAGCGATCAGCAACGGCTTTAACTTGAAAGCGTCCGTCAAAAATAAGCCATAAAAAATAAAAGATAAACCAGCAAATCAAAAAGTAATATTGAGAAAAATCATTGGCATCCGGCAAAAAGGGCTCCGCGAAAAGATAGCCGCCTAAAAAAATCAACCCGAGTGCAACCCAAATACCGCTTTGATTTGCTTTATCCGGTTCGCCCATTTCTGTCCAATTTGTCCTTTGAAGGAATGCTCCGAATACCGGAGAAAAAAGAAGAGACCAAACGATGGTCCAAATAGGATTCCACAAAGCTATTACGGGATATTTAGTATTTCTACCTGCCATATTTGTAAAATAAATGTGTTGAAAAAGTGCTAGATTGTTAGAATAATCCTTCGTACTGTTTTTATCCAAAGTTTATGTCTAAATACTTACCAGTTATATTCTCTGCTTCTGCACTGTTCCTATTAGGGGGATGTGCAAGTGAGTTTAACGGCTACTATCTTAGAAATTCTTTTGGATTTGACACAGTTTGTCTGGTTGACAATAACAGTGCGCCTCCTTCTTTCTTTCTCTTCTTGAAAAAAGCTCTGGAAGATAAAGGTCTAACTGTCAAAATTGTCAAAAAACCCTCTAAGGATGAACTTGTTTGTCCCGCGACTATTATGTACGAAGCCCGAGTCGCTCAAAAACCTTTTCCCTATCTAAAAGATGCTCGTCTTTTCTTTTTGAAGAAAAATGAAAAGACTCAGATCGTTGCCATGAAAAAGCCTGTAAATCAGGTGACTCTTCAGGATAGAATGGCCGATTCTGAGCCTGCTGTCCGTGACATGGTGAATCGCCTTCTTCCGCGGTCCACTCCATGGTAATGGATTAGCCAATTACTGCAGTAGCTTCAACTTCTACTAATCCGCCTTTAGGCAAAGCAGAAATTTGTACGCAGCTTCTTGCCGGATAAGGAGCCTTGAAAACTTCGGCCATGACTTTGTTAACAACGGCAAAGTTAGCGAGATCTGTCAAATATACGGTCTGTCTTACAATGTCTGCAGGCTTGCCGCCGGCAGCCTCAACGATTGCGAAAACATTTCTGAAAGCCTGACGAACTTGAGCCTCAACAGAATTCGGCAATTCACCGGTAGAAGGATCAATTCCGAGTTGTCCGGAGCAGTAAAGAGTGTTGCCGGCCTTAAAGGCTACTGAATATGTACCGACTGCAGCCGGTGCATTTTCGCAAGTAATAACTTGGTTCATTTTTGTTCTCCAATAAAAAAGGTGATTTTAACAAAGAGAGTAAGCGGCAACCATGATTTACTCGTCGCTCAAAAACTAATTCTGATTTTCAGCGGCGATTGCCGGATTGTAAGCTTTTGTCCTCCAGAGAGAAATCGTAGACAGACTATTCTTAAAGCTGCCGTTAAATTCTTTCGTGGTGTAGGCGATATACATCAATGTTTGGTTCTTTTCATCAAAGATTCTTTTAATCTTTAAGGTCTTAAGAAATACGCTTTTGGACTGTTTAAAGACCACTTCACCTGTCTTGTTTCTTTTGACGTTTTCAATCATCTCCGGCGTGATCTCGCCTGTTTGGACGCATGAGACGGAGGCATCGGACGGATCACTGAGAGTCAGAGGCGAGTCAATACTAGCTACATGACAAGTTACTCCAGGAACATCTCTATCTTGGAACGCACTGATCTTGATATCCTTTAAAGTCAAAATACCTAAGGATACGCTGCCGACATTTTCATCGGAACAGCCGGAAAGTCCTGCTGCCAGGACGGCAGCTCCTGCTAAGAGTAAAACAGATTTTAATTTCAACATGGTTTTCATAATCCTTTGGTCTTCTTCGACATCCACTTCAGTGGGAAGCCTTAATTGGAGTCACTTTCTCAAGAATGAGATTTGGCTGAAGTTCTGTTGTTCCAGCCGCAATAACTTTTTCAATGTCATCTAACTGCCTGAAAAAATATGGGTTATAAGTTAACCGAGCAAACAGTCGATCTCCGTCTACGGTTCCGTATGCACCGTACCAGACTTCGGGAGCAGCCATGCATTTCTCATAGTAGCCTTTGGTAGAACGGTTCACACAATAGCGGTACTTGCCGTTTCTGCCGTACCACTCATTTTCCGGAGAGTAAGTCAGAGCCATATGAGAGAATGTTTCGATTCTTTCGCTGGGAAGAAAGGTTTTCTTGGCAACAATTCTCGAACTCAGAGAAATTTTGCTTTTCGGCAACTCTCCATACCAAATAATTTTTGAATTGGGATTGGTCAATTGTTTGTCAAAAATCTTCAAGAGAGATTGAGTGTCAACGATAGAGTCATTAGCACTCATCATTACCAACACAGGTTTATCGTACGGCTTCTTCTTTAAGGCCTTATCAGCATCATCCATTGTATCTTTGAATGCGTTCAAGCCGTCAAGAGGAATTGTTCCGTATTTGAAAGGCAAGACGCCTTCCGTGTTTTTATCCGGTTTTCTTAACCAGTCTATAAAGAGATCAGCGAAAGGAACAAGTTCGACTAACTTAGTCCGGATTTCGATAGCTGGAGAAAACAAAATCAGGCCTCGAATGTCCGGATCTTCGGCTGCCTGAGAGAAGGCAAGGTTACCTCCGGTTGAAAATCCTCCGAGCCAAACGTTCGGAACTTCTTTCTTTAACAGGTCTATTTGTTCTTGAACGGCTTTATTCCAGTCCTCGCTGGTAACACCAATCATATCCGCCGGTTTTGTTCCATGTCCGGGTAGCAGTACCGTTCTGACAAGCATTCCTTGCTCAGCTAGCTTTGTAGCCAAATCTCGGTATGTCCATGGAGAATCTCCCAGACCATGAATAAGCAGAATTCCCTTGTCCGTCTTTCCGGCAGGCCGGATTTCAAAAGGGGTATGGTAGGTTAGCTCTTTCTCATGATCGTCCATAACGAAATGACGGTTCTCGGCTATCCAGGCTCGAGTTTCAGCTAAATACTCCTGAAAAGAGCTTTGTCCGAGAGGAGTTTCTAAAGGATGTTTGCTCGCACAGCCAGTAAGGACCAGCAGTCCGGCGGCTAGTGCTGTATATAAGATTTTCTTGCAATGCATTTATTCATTATAAAAAAGGAAAAATGCGGGAGGGAATGTTATTCTTTTTGACCGTTCTCTCTGTGCCTATTTGGGGAACTTTCTTGTAGATATTTGTTTCTAGAAGTTTTTTTATAACAAAATTAGTTTTTATTCTCAATCATTTCTTAGGAAGGAAGATTTTTAATGGCAGGTGAAACTCTTTTTACTATTGACGTCTCTTCTGTGCAGGCCGTCGCACTGGCTATCTGTACTTATTATTTTGGTGTGTGGGTTAGAAAAAGAGTTTACTTATTCGAAAGGTTTGCAGTCCCAAGTCCAGTGATTGGAGGTATGACTTTCGCCTTCTTATTATCCGGGTTAAAAGCCAACGGAATTTTAACGGTTAACTTTGATTCTTCCCTCCAAACTCTTTTAATGCTTGCTTTCTTTACCACCATTGGTCTTTCAGCAGGGTTGAAAGTGGTCAAGCAGGGAGGAGGACTGTTGATTGGATTTCTTATAGCCGTTACAGTTCTCACCGTTCTGCAAAACCTCTTGGGAATGGGAGTCGCCGAATGGCTGGGGCTTGATATGCATTACGGCATCCTGGCCGGCTCTGTCTCTATGATGGGCGGTTTAGGAACGGCCGCCGCTTTCGGACCTTACTTCGAACAAACCTATGGGATTGTAGGAGGAACAGCTGTCGCCATTACGGCAGCCACCTTCGGTATGGTTGCCTCTTTGATCATCGGCGCACCTTTAGGAAGTTTTCTTATTAGGAAATACAAAGTCAAAACTCCTATCGAAAATGTCTCCAATGAAGATGTAAAGATTCCGGAGGAGTTCGACACCGACGTAATCGACTCTGACCATCAGCCGACAATGACCGCTCAGTTAATGAAAGCTACAAGCATCGTTACTCTGAGTATGGCTGCGGGAGTCGCCGTTTCATCATTCCTTGATCACTTCATCACGCTTCCTGCCTATATCGGATCCATGATGGTTGCCGCGATTGTCAGAAACGTCGGCGATTTCTCCGGCAAATACAGGGTAGACGGAAAAGGCCTGAACGCTATCGCCGATATTAGCTTGGTCTTGTTCGTTACGATGGCCATCAACAGCCTAAAGCTTAACGAACTTATCAATTTGGCCGGACCTTTAGTTGTTATTTTGGCCTGCCAAACAATCCTGACTGTTCTCTTCCTGTGGATCTGCGTATTCTTGGTTTTCGGAAGGAATTACGATGCGACTATGCTCTGCGTCGGTGGTATCGGCTTCTCTATGGGTGCTACAGCTAACGGTTTGGCAAATATGCAGGCTATTGCTGAAAAATATGGAACCAGTCCGAGAGCTTGGTTAATAGTCAGTATTGTTGGAGCTTTCCTAATTGACTTGATTAATGCGTTACTGATTACCTGGATGGGTGCTTGGTAGTCTGTTCACTCCAAAATGAAAAAGAGGGGTTCCGGCTGATAGCTGGAACCCAAAGTTTTATCTTACAGGAGGAATTTGATAGAGAATCATCTCTCTTCACGCTTTCATCATATAGGCAAGACACTTCAATGTGTTTTTCGAACTATTAAAAGTACGAACTAATGTAAAGGAGAGAAGGAAAAATAAAATGCAAGATAATTTATTCGAGTTTGAAAGTGCAGGATCTTCTTCCGAACCGACAAAAACAAAGAAAAACAATGTAGAAGATAAAGCCTCTCCTTTGGCTGAACGCATGCGGCCTAAAACAATTAATGAGGTAGTCGGTCAAAAACAAATTCTTGGGGAGGGCAAAGCTCTGAGAAGTGCTTTTGAAAGCGGGCATCCCCACTCGATGATTCTTTGGGGTCCTCCGGGAGTTGGCAAAACCACACTTGCCAGATTAATGGCCGATGCTTTTCATTTGCCGTTTATCTCTATCTCCGCAGTGCTCGGAGGAGTAAAAGATATCAGAGACGCCGTTGAAAAGGCTACAAAATACAGAGAAGCCACCGGCAAATCTACCGTGGTTTTTGTCGATGAAGTACATAGATTCTCTAAGAGCCAGCAGGACGCCTTTCTTCCTCATGTGGAAAGCGGTCTTTTTACTTTTATCGGCGCCACCACTGAAAATCCGAGCTTTGAAGTTATCTCAGCATTGCTTTCACGCTCAAATGTCTATGTTCTTGAATCCCTTTCTAAAGCAGATTTGAATGAACTGTTAGAGAGAGCAAACAAACAAGAATTTCCTGATATTTCCTTTGAAGAAAAATCCAAAGACATCCTATTTAATCTCGCGGACGGTGATGCGAGACGCTTCCTAAATGCCGTTGATGTTATTACGACCGTGGCCCGTGATAATGGCATTCATGTCATCACTGAAGATTTCGTTAGAAAGACACTTCCTTCAACTATTCGCCGGTTCGACAAAGGAGGAGAGAATTTTTACGACCAGATTTCCGCTCTCCATAAATCCGTCAGAGGCTCTGATCCGGATGCAGCGCTTTACTGGATGTGCAGAATGCTTGACGGCGGTGTTGACCCTCTTTATCTCGGCAGAAGATTGGTACGGATGTCTATTGAGGACATCAGTCTCGCCGACCCAAGAGCCATTACCTTAGCTAGTGAAGCCGTCCGGATCTACGAGCGCCTTGGCTCTCCTGAAGGTGAGTTGGCTTTGGCAAACGCCGTGATTTATTTAGCGATGGCTCCGAAATCTAATGCTGTCTACAAGGCATATAACCAAATGAAGGCTTTTGTTAAAAAGGACTCCACAAGAGCTGTCCCCTTAAAGCTGAGGAACGCGCCGACTAAACTGATGGGGGATTTAGGCTACGGAACTCATTATCGCTACGCCCACGATGAAGAGGGCGCGTTTGCAGCAGGAGAAAAGTATTTCCCGGATGATTTGGAAGAACTTCGCTTTTATCATCCTGTTCCAAGAGGGTTAGAAATCAAAATTGGAGAAAGACTGAAAGAACTCCAACGTCTTAATCAAGAAGCAAGAGTGGCACAATCGGCTCCGGAAGGTTTGAAAACCGGGAATAAATATAACGAGCCTGAACACGTCAATCCTAAATAACAGAACCTAGAGAATTGCAGCCTTAAGTATTACTATCTTATGGCGTACAATCATTACTTATGTTTATAAAAATTGTGAGACATTAATAAAAATGCTTGACCAGAACCTCCTTCGCAAAAACTTAGATGAAGTTGTCGCCAGATTGGCAACGAGAAAGTTTGAATTTCCAGTTGAAAAATACAACGCTCTTGAGTCCGAAAGAAAGGCTGTTCAATCTGAAACAGAACAGCTACAGGCCCAAAGAAACGCTGTAGCCAAACAGATTGGCGCAGCTAAAAAGTCCGGTCAAGACGCCACTGAGCTTTTGAAGAAAGGAAGTGAAATTGCTTCCAAATTAAGCGACTTAGAAAAGAGAACCGAAGAGCTTAAGACAGCTTTGACAGATCTTCTTTTAACTATTCCAAATCTTCCGCACGAATCCGTTCCAGTCGGTAAAGACGAAACTGAAAACGTTGAAGTCCGCCGCTGGGGTACACCGCGTAATTTTGATTTTGAAATCAAAGACCACGTTGATGTCGGTGCTCCTTTAGGTTTGGATTTTGAAACCGGGACAAAACTTGCTGGCACACGCTTTGCTTTCATGAAAGGACCCGTTGCACGTCTTCATCGCGCCCTAGCTCAGTTCATGCTGGACACTCACACAACAGAACACGGCTACACAGAATGCTATACACCTTATATCGCTAACCAAGAAACCTTAATCGGTACCGGTCAGCTTCCTAAGTTTGAAGAAGACTTGTTTGCCGCCAAGAAGGGCGGTCAAGAAGGTGAGGGTGAGATTTTCTATTTGATTCCGACTTCTGAAGTTACTTTAACTAACTCCGTCAGAGGCCTGATGCTCAAAGAATCTGACTTACCAATTAAGATTACCGCTCAGACTCCTTGCTTCCGTTCCGAAGCCGGTTCTTATGGCAAAGACACACGCGGTATGATTCGCCAGCACCAGTTCGAAAAAGTCGAAATGGTCCGCATTACTAAACCGGAAGACAGTTACCAGCATCTTGAAGAAATGGTTGTATGCGCCGAGAAGATTCTTCAGAAACTCGGTTTACCGTATCGTGTTATTACACTCTGCACAGGCGACATGGGTTTCGGTTCAGCTAAGACATACGACTTGGAAGTTTGGATTCCTGCCCAGAACACTTATCGCGAAATCAGCTCTGTTTCTAACTGCGAAGCTTTCCAAGCCCGCAGAATGCAGACTCGCTTTAAGAATGCACAAAACAAACCGGAATATGTACATACATTGAACGGCTCCGGATTGGCGGTCGGAAGAACTTTAGTTGCTGTTCTGGAAAACTATCAGAATGCAGACGGCAGTGTTACCGTTCCTGAAGTTTTAAGACCTTACATGGGTGGTCTTGAAGTTTTAAAGCCATAACAGTTTAATTATTCTCTTGAAGGCGTTGTTTTCCTAGCAACGCCTTTTTAGTATCACGTTTTAAAAACTTTTTCACGGAGTTGAAAGTGACGAATCCGAAACTACCTAAAGTTGCAATTCTTGCCACCGGCGGAACCATTGCAGGAAAAGCTGCTTCTTCCACTGCAACAACAGGATATGTTCCTGGTTCTGCAACTGTCGCGGACATTGTAGATTCTGTTCCTGCATTAGCAGAGATTGCTGAGATTGTTACAGAGCAGGTAAGCAATATCGGCAGCGAAGACATGACTGATGATATCTGGGAAAAACTTACCGAGATTTCTCAAAAATATTTAGATGACGACTCAATTGCAGGCGTTGTCATCACTCACGGTACCGACACTCTGGAAGAAACAGGCTTCTTATTGAATTTAGTATTGTCTTCCGATAAACCCGTTATCTTGGTTGGTTCAATGAGACCGGCAACTGCAATCAGTGCGGACGGCCCCATGAATATTATTGAAGCAGTCAAAGTTGCGGTTTGTCCTGAAGCAAAAGGAAAAGGAGTTCTCGCCGTCATGAATGATGAGATTCATGGACTTAGAGATGTCACCAAAACAAATACCACCAATGTGGACACTTTTCAGTCCAGACTGTTCGGTGCTTTGGGGATGATTACGGGAGGCACTCCTTATTTCTTCAAACAAAGCGTTAAGCCCCATACTACTCAAACAGAGTTTTCTCTCCAAGATGTTAAAGATTTACCGCGAGTCGACATCATCTATGCACATGCTAATCAGGATTCCACACTTATCGATGCAGCAGTGGCAGCCGGAGCAAAAGGTATTGTCTATGCAGGGATGGGCAATGGGAGCATTCACAAAAATGCATTCTCCGGACTTGAGAGTGCTGCAAACAAAGGTGTTTTAGTAGTACGTTCCAGCAGAACAGGAAGCGGTCTGGTAGTTGACTCAAACTCTGAATGGCAAAACTTTATTAATGCTGGTTCTTTAAATCCGCAAAAGGCCCGTGTTCTTCTCCAGCTGGCTTTAAAGAAAACTTCAGATCTAGAAGAAGCAAGAAGAATTTTCGAAACTTACTAGGATTTTGGGAAGAAGAACATCTTTCTAATATCAAGACGGAATAGTCCGATAGTTTCCTTTAGAACTTCAGGCTATACCGTCTTTTTTCTGCGACTTCTTCGGAAATCAAGAAAAGCATACTTTGATGCTGCTGTTTTTGTATGAAATGGCTGAAGGCATTTTTCGTTCCAAAAGTGCCTTTTTTCGTTCCAATTTGGAACGAAAAAAACGTTAAAATGAAACGAAAAAGAGATAAAAAACGATGAAGGAAAAACACTCAGCTCTTCTAAATTTACTTTTGACCGGAGACCTTAGCTTTAAGCAAAATTGCAGAAAAACTGGGCTCTAACATTTCAAAGACGTCTGCGTACCGCCTCGTCAAAGAGCTCGTTCAGAAACAACGAATTGAATTAAAAGGAGCAGGACGGAACTCGGTTTATTCCTTGTCTGATTATGGACGCTTGTTCGGACGATTTGATGTAGAGAGCTATTTTGAAAATGAAAACAGAAAAGTTCTCAACACCTTTAATTTCAGAATCTTTGAACTCTTGGAACAAAATCAGGTATTTCGCGATGAAGAAATAAGAAAATTGTATGACCGAGAAAGAGAATTTGAACTTAGAATGAAGTCTCTTCCAAAGATTGCCAGACAAAAAGAGATGGAAAGGCTCGTCATTGACCTTTCTTGGAAGTCCTCTCAAATCGAAGGAAATACTTACAGTTTGTTAGAAACAGAAGCACTTCTCAAAGACGCCAGAGAAGCAAAAGGAAAATCCAAAACCGAAGCTTTAATGATTTTGAATCATAAAAAGGCTTTGTCTTACATCCTTGAAAATCCTGACTTTTTCGATAAATTAACCGTCTCTAAGATTGAAGATATTCACTATCTTCTAACCAAAAATATGGGAGTAACAAGAAATGTACGCTCTTTCAGGGTTGGAATTACAGGTACTTCTTACACTCCGTTAGATAATTCTTTTCAAATTTCTGAGGCCTTAGAGCAAACTTGCCGATTAATTAACGATAAGAAGAATATCTTGGAAAAGGCATTTTTGGCTCTAGTTTTAATCTCCTACATCCAACCATTTGAGGATGGAAATAAAAGAACTTCACGCATTATTTCCAACGCTGTATTATTGGCAAATAGTTACTGTCCCATTTCCTTTCGAACAGTTGAGCCCATAGATTACAGGTACGCAACTCTTCTGTTTTATGAACAGAACAATCTATCCGAACTTAAACAAATGTTCATCGAGCAATTTGAGTTCTCAACTTCCAATTATTTTTAACCGAAGCGATGACCATAAAGGCCTCAGTCTTCGACTAACTTCTTGAACTTAGTTGACAGCATTGTCCAATAGGCACAAATTCGCCAATGCCTTTCTTCCATTGTGCACGAATAAATTCGGCTAACAGTTCCACCCTCAAAGGCATTGAAGACCTATAAGGCGTGACCATCCAAAAACGAAGAGACATAGTCTCTTTGGGAGCATAAAGTCTGACAAGATTCCCTCTTTTCTCTTCTGGATCAAACAAATATTTAGGCAGCCCTAGCACTATTCCGACCTCTCCAATGGCAGCATCTCTGAGTGCTTCCATTTCATCGACACGAAAGCGTAAACCCGTTGGATGAGCTTGCGCTTCAAGAGTATTTGGGTCATAAATCAAAGAAGGACACATCCAAGCAGAATTGATTACTATTCTGTGCATACTCAAGTCTTCAATTTTTTTCGGCGTTCCGAATTTCTTAAGATATTTTGGCGAGGCACAGATATAAGTAGGAACACGTCCCAGCTCTTTTGCACCGTAGCAGACAGATTCTGTATCACTGACTAATATAGCGAGATCATCACTTGTAGTAATTCTTTCGCTAGGATCGGATGGAGTGGAGTGAAGCTCTATAGTGACCTCAGGATAGAGCTCTTGAAATTGAGATGTCCACGATACAACCATAGGCGCCAAACCTGCCGTGACACCAAAAGTGATTTTTCCTTGAATCGAGTTTTGTTTCTCAGTGAGACCCTGTATTGTTGTCGAAAATTGCAAAAGTAAGGGTGCAATTGCTTTTAAGGCAATCTGACCTTCAGCCGTTAAAACGCAACACTTAGATTTTCTGATTAACAGGGAGTAACCAAGTGCATTTTCTAATGCTTCAATCCTTCTGCTAATAGTTGATACGTCCGAACCTAATTCTACAGACGCTTTATTCATCGATCCTTCCATGGCTGCATGGTAAAAAGCTTTCCAGCTCTCAAGATTAAAAAGTTTTCCAGTGCGAGACATTCAGCTTCCCTTGAATTAAAGATTCAACAAGTATATTACCAAGTATTTTCTAATTTGCTTTGCAATAATACAATGAACAATTGCTGAATTGCATTGCACAAATCCGCCAATAATCGGAAGATGTATCCATAAAACCTCATAACCTTAGGAGAGCTTTTATGGAAGTTTTAATGATTTTACTTTTCTTGGCCTGCTTAGCGGTTTTGTACTTCAAACCTCAAAAAGAAGGCTTGGCATTTTTACTGTTCTGGTGCGCCACAGGCCTCTGCTTCTTTATGTACATGGTAGGAAGCATCAATGCGATCCTGCCGAATATGACTTACTAAAGGAGCGATCATGAAATTGAATATCAGATGTTTAGGAGAAAAAGAATTTAATGTGGCAATGTTGATTGCCGTCTTATTAATTTTGGTTGTTCCTGTAGGACTTGCCAATTTTTATCTGGGCTATTACAAGGGTGAAAGCCCATGCACTCTATGTTGGTTTGAAAGATTCGGAATGATTTCCGTTGGTTTCCTCGGGCTATTTATGGTGGCCTATGGTCCCAAACTTCGCTACATTTCTTCAGTCTTCATCTGTGCCGCATATGGAATCTACATGACTTTGCGTCATTTCTTTCTCTACGTTCCGGGGGACATCGGCAGCGGGCAGGCAGGAGCAATGTTTGGGGCTCATACCTATACTTGGGGCATTTTCGTATACTGGGCAGTAGTGGTGGTGATGGCTTGCTTACTCTTATTTGTAAGAAAAGACAGTCCCATTATGGCCGATATTGCTGAAACTAGAAACGTAATTAAACCTTTCACTCCATTTGGCAAAATCGTTGTTCTTCTAACCTTTATTGTTACTTTCTCTAACGGCGTGCAGGCTCTGTTTACCAACGGTCTTCCTCCAAATGCTGGCAAACATTTTCCGGATCGCTGGACAATGGATCTGACACATGCCAAACAAAGAATGCAAGCAAATATTTGGGGACGTTTAGCAAAACCTTGGAGCCTGACCGGCAACAACAAAGTAACTGATCCTTTACTTCCGGGAGCTTTAGAACCGAAAGAAGAGAAGTTTGATATGAATAGCGAAAACGGTGCCTTCAAAGAACTCAAAGACGGCCCGGTTCTGAAGAACAAGAAAGTATTGCCTTTTGAAGCTAAAGGAATTTATGGTGAAGGAAACGCGGCAGGCATTGCCTATAACCCAAATCTTAAAGAATTTGGAGTTTGCAATAACCGCGGCGGTATGTACTTCACTGACGACAATCTGCACAAAGTTAAATCCTTTGCGGTCCTTGACGTTGTCAATGGCAACGACATCACCTGGACAGCAGACTGCTCATATGTTGGAGATAAACTTTTCAATACGGCTTGGAACAAACAGTTATACAGCATTGAACATTCTGCTCCAGCTAAAACCGATGAAGAAAAATATCGCGAGTGGTCAACTTTCCGCAAAACCTCCGGTGATCTTAAGATGACCTGGTTCTGGGATTATCCATATATCCTTACAGATCGTGCGCGCTCAGCCTTTGTTACGAATATGGCTGCCTCAGCCAAAGCTGACGGCTACTACATGGTTTCTGTTCCGAATAAAGTTGCCAAACGCCCGGTTCTAATTAAAGTAGATGCTAAGGATAGGAAACTTTCTGAAGAAGGCTATCTGAGAGCAGCTCCTGAGCTTCTTAAAGACGGCAGAAACATCAACGATTACTACGTTACAGGATTAGTTTCTCTGCCGAATGGAAAACTTCTTGGCTATTCGATTCGTTACAACACATTGTTGTTAATCAATCCGGATACGAAAACGGTCGAAGCCGCTTATAGGATGCCGAAAGATCTGAAATTGGCTCATTCAATGACCATAAAAGGCGATTCGATTTTCATGCTCGGCAGAGAAAATGGAAAAGATATGGTTTATGAACTTTCTATGCCTCCTCTCAGTAATCAAAAATAATTAATAATATAGCTAAAAGGAAATCTTTGCCTGTCCTGCCTAATCGGGACGGGCTTTTTTACGATATTGTAGTAACGTAAGTCCATCGACCTCTCTTCTGTTTTACGCGAAGCAAAGCTGGTTCGAGGCCAAACAAATATTCATTGAGTAATTTGACTACTCAACATCCAATTATTTTTAACAAAAGAAAGGACTGGACCCTCTGTGTCACAGTCCTAACTTTAATCTATCTCAGGAAAGTTACAGGAACTGGTCCTCGAGCAGGAACATGATGGGCTTGTACCGTCTTATGTCCAAAGAAGAGGCCGATGTAAATACTTTCGTTCTCCTGAAGCTCCAGAAGTTGACGAAGAGCAGGGGAAGCCTGAGCAATATTAGTTCCTCTGCCGGCAAAACAGCAGCCAATATTTCTGGCCTCAGCAGCTAAATTAAAGTACGTGGCAGCAATGGCGCAATCAATTTCTCCCCAACGCTGATTCTTATCTCCAACTAAAAATATTGCAGCCGGAGCCCCACAGAAGAAGGGGTCTTTGCCATTTTTCAGAAGCTCAATCATCGATTCAGGGTTGTAGCGCTTAATAAAAGCAGAATCTTCGACAGCTTCATTAGCAAGCCAATTTAAAGCTGTTTGATTAAACTCTCTAATTTTTGCCGGTGTGGGTAAAACGATCCATCTTAAAAATCTGGCATTTCTACCGGACGGAGCCAAGTTAGCAACTTCAAGAATTTCTTCTATTAAACCCAGAGAGACGGGCCTTTTGGCAAATGTCCGATAGGAACGGCGGCTTTTAAGAGCTCCGTCAATGATGGCTTTATTTTTAATGTCGTAAGCCAGACTAGGTCCTAAAGTTTTGCCTTCTGAAATCTCTTGTTCAGCAGCACCCTCAGGACAAAAGGCAACACATTGACCGCACTCCGTGCATTTGTCAGCATTCTCTTCTAACATTACCGGGTGCCTATCTTCCAAGGTCAATAAATGTTTTGGGCAGACAAAAACGCATGTTCCGCATCCGGAACAAAGGTCTTCATTACAAGAAAAGGTACTCAAGATTTTCTCCAGGGGATTAGAAAGGAGGCCGAAGCCTCCCTTAGTTACTTTAGATTTTATGACAGAACAGCGCCTGAAGTTCCGGAACTGACAAGTTTGGAATATCTCGCCAAATAGCCGGTTGTAATCTTAGGCTGTCTTGGCTTCCATTTGACTTTTCTCTTTTCCAACTCTTCGTCTGAGAGTTCAACTTCAATTTTGTGTTCCGGGATATTGATGGAAATGATGTCTCCTTCTTCCAACAATCCAATCGGACCGCCGATGGCAGCTTCGGGAGAGACATGACCAATCGCCGCGCCGCGAGTAGCACCGGAGAATCTTCCGTCGGTAATAAGAGCTACGGAAGAGCCTAAGCCGCTGCCAATAATGGCAGATGTCGGAGAAAGCATTTCACGCATACCGGGGCCTCCTTTAGGACCTTCATAGCGGATGACAACAACGTCTCCGGCCTTAATCTTTTGATCCCAAATGGCTTTAATGGCATCTTCTTCAGAGTCAAATACTCTGGCCGGACCTTTATGAACCAGCATTTCAGGAGCCACTGCAGCTCTTTTTACGACACAGCCGTCCGGGGCTAAATTGCCGAACAAGGCAGCAATTCCACCGGTTTCACTGTATGGATTGTCGATAGAACGAATAATTTCAGGATCTTTAATCTCGGCATCTGCCAAATTCTCTTCAATAGTCTTGCCTGTCACGGTCATTAAATCTGTCTTCAGAAGACCTTTCTTGGCAATTTCCTTCATAACAGCAGGAATGCCTCCGGCTTCGTTGAGTTCTTCAATAAAGTGTGAGCCGACAGGAGAGAGGTGGCAAAGGTTTGGAGTTCTTTCGGAAATCTCATTGGCCAAATGCATATCCAATTTAATGCCGCATTCGTGAGCGATGGCCGGCAAATGAAGCATGGAGTTGGTGGAACAGCCGAGAGCCATATCCATTGTCATAGCATTCATGAAAGCATCTTCTTTCATGATGTCGCGGGGAAGGATATTCTTCTCAAGCAGCTCCATGATCTTCATACCGGTTTGTTTAGCCAAACGGATACGAGCACTCATGACTGCAGGGATTGTTCCGTTGCCGGGAAGTGCCATTCCGAGAACTTCTGTCAAACAGTTCATGGAGTTAGCTGTAAACATGCCGGAACAAGATCCGCATGTCGGACAAGCCTTATGTTCAATTTCTTTAAGCTTTTCTGCATCAATTTTGCCTGTTTTGAATGCGGCGACACCTTCGAAGGCAGAAACCAAAGACAATTTCTTCTTACCGATAGTCCCGGCGCTCATTGCGCCGCCTGAGACGAAAATTGTAGGGATATTAAGTCTAGCAGCAGCCATTAAAAGTCCAGGAACGTTCTTATCGCAATTAGGAACCATCACAAGGGCGTCTAAGGCGTGAGCAATTGTCATAGCTTCTGTGCTGTCAGCGATAAGTTCACGGCTGACCAAAGAATACTTCATACCTTCGTGGCCCATGGCAATGCCGTCACAGACAGCGATTGCAGGAAAAACGATTGGAATGCCTCCAGCCAAAGCAACGCCTTGTTTAACGGCATCTACGATTTTGTCCAGATTCATATGTCCCGGAACAATGTCGTTTTTAGAACTTACGATTCCAATTAATGGCTTTTTAAGTTCTTCGTCTGTTAATCCCAATGCATATAATAAAGAGCGATGAGGAGCCGCCCCAGGTCCTTTTTTGATTTTGTCACTTCTCATATTTTTTCCTTGAGTTAGGTATTCAGCTAAGTAGATCAAAAATATCAAACTAGTTATGTAAAAAAGCTAAAAATTATTATATTTTTAATAGATGATTCGGCGGAAACCAACCACCCGAGGTTTCCAGTAGACGCCGTTCATTGACTCCAAACGGACGTGAGAACCGGAAGAGGGCGCATGCAAGAAACGACCTTTATCAGCAACGAGGCCAGTATGAAGGCGTCTACCGATTTTAAAAACCACTATATCTCCCAATTTTGCGTCAGCTTTTTTTATTCTTATCCCGGCTTTTGATTGATCTTGGGTTCGTCTGGGGACAGCAATGCCGTGAGACTGATAAGCCCAGTAAATGAGGCCAGAACAGTCAAATCCTTGAGAGGGAGAAGCTTTGCCGTAAGAATATTTTTTTCCGATTTGCGACATTGCTGTCTCGAGAACATTCGATCCGGGAGTCCCATCGTACTCTACCGGTACATAACCGGAAATGGTGGAAGAATTAAAAATAGAACAGCCAGCCTGAAGCAAAAAGAGCAAGGAGAGAATAACTAACCTTGCAATACATAATACTTTCTGCTGGTAACTTTTTGACAAAACTTCATGCATTCAGAAATTATAATCGGGAGAAACAGCAGAAAAGGCCAAGCACGATGAGAAGTGATTGGCCTTTTTAAAGAAAATCTCTTAATCTGAGCAGAGATTATTTTTGTTCAGCTGCAGGAGCTTCAGATTTCTTTTCCTGAGGAGCCGGAGCTTCTGTCTTTACCAAGAAGGTAGCTAATTGGCAAAGCTTCTCGTGGAATTCTTTCTTAGCGTTCATATTGAACGGAAGGCCGGTTTCTGTAAATGTCTTCAGTACAGAATCAAAATTGGTAAAGATGTCGCCGCGGTTGAAAGCTTTTTCATGAACGACTCCTACCATATCGCACCATGCGAATGTGACTTGGAATACTCCGTTAACTCTTTCTATCGTTCTTAAAGAAACATCACCCGGCTTAAGCGCTCTGTTTTTTTGTTCTTCCGGAACTTCTACTTTGAAATAATCTGCAGAAGGTCTGCCCATTTTTAGTCTCCTATTTAATAATCAGGATTAGTGAGAACGGAGATGATAGTGCAGAGCTACCTATCTAGCAAATCACCACTTTAGATTCCGTTCTATCAATCCCAAATAAGCTCTTTCATGATAAAGGCAGAAAAAGCATCAACTTTTCTCATTATGTATGCCAAAAACTACTTTTACTATCTGAAAAATCGCAAGAAATAACCCTGATAAAGACTTCTCTAAATAGAAAGTTGCATAATTTTTTATAGGGTATTTGCTTAATACTAAGAATATATAAAACAGTATAGAAAAATTAAAATATTTTTTATCTATTTATTTTATAAAGATATTTTTATTTTGAATGATGTGTATATATCATTCAACATTTAAAATGTTATTTCTCATGCTATTAGATAAAACCTGAATAGATAATAAGTACTAAAGCTTACATAATTCACTTGTTAGCATTTTTTGCTATCGGTAAGGGGGGCTTATAGATCGCATTCTGCGGCTCTTCCATTACACATATAAATAAGTCCTTCTATTTTTCATCTCTACTTTTAACAGGAATTGATATGGCTTCAACTGCTAATACTCCAAAACCTGAAATGGACGGCTGGAGAAGTGAGAAGGTTACCATCGGTAATTACATCTCTCTTGCAATCGCTATTGTCTTCTTCTCAGGTGTTTGCGCATCTACTCACTGGTGGGGTATCTTCGACTTCACTACATTGAATGGCGGCTTTGGTAAGCTGGTATCCGGTGTTTCTCAAAACGCTGACGGTATTCACACTGCCATGGCTAACTTCCGTGGTAAAGGCGGTTCCGGTGCTATTGACGGCTTTATGTTCGCTTTAACATTGGTCCCAACAGTTATGTTCGCCCTTGCCATGATCACCATTTTCGATCACTTTGGTGCTTTGAAGGCTTGCCGTCAATTACTTACTCCGATCCTCAGACCGTTGATTGGTGTTCCGGGATCCGCTGGCTTGGCTCTTATTGCTTCTCTTCAATCTACTGACGGCGGCGCCGCTTTGACACGTCAGTTAAAAGACGACAATGTTCTTACAGATAGAGAAATCAATAACTTTGCTGCTTTCCAGATGACCGCTGATGCTTGTATTACAAACTTCTTCTCATCCGGCGCAGTTCTTTTCACATTGTTAGCCGCTGATGGCAAACCTGCAGTACCAGTAAGCTTGGGCGTTTGCTTAGGCGTTCTTCTCGTTGGTAAGGTATGTGGTGCCAACCTCATGCGTTTAATCCAATTACGTTCTAAGAAATAAGAAGGAGAGAGATAATGTCTAGTAGTCCAAACTCTAAACCAATGGTCACCGACGTTTTCGTTAACGGTGCTATTCAAGGCTGGAACATTGCCACACACTCCACAATTCCGAACGTTTTGATGGCTTTCGTTATCATTCGTATCTTGGACGTGTCCGGTCTCCTCGCTTTAATCGGTACAGGCCTCGGACCAGTCATGGGTATCTTCGGTCTTCCCGGTGAAGCCGCAACCATTTTGCTCGGTGGATGGATGTCCATGGGCGGTGGCGTTGGCGTAGCTGTTGCTTTGTTCGACAAGGGCGCTATCAACGGTCAGGAACTCGCAATCTGCATCCCAGCTATCTATTTGATGGGTTCTCAGGTTCAGTACATGGGTCGTTGCCTTGGTGTTATCGGCATCAAAGGTGCTGACATGCTCAAGATCATGGCTGTTCCTCCGATCATCGCCATTTGCTCTCTTTGGATCATGAACATTTTCGTTCTCGGTTCATAATTAGGAGTCTTGAATGCCAACCGGATATTTGTTTAGAAACGCAGAAGTTTACGCACCAGAACACTTAGGTCGTAAAGACATCTTGGTAGTAGGACAAAAGATTATCGCTATCGATAATCATATTGACGCTAAAGTACCGGGACTTGAAGAAGTTGATTTAGAAGGTGCGATTGTTACCCCAGGTTTGATTGACCAGCACATCCACGTCACCGGAGGCGGCGGGGAAGGTGGCACGGTCACTCGCGCCCCTGAACTCAATTTTTCTGAATTAGTTGAAGCGGGTATTACATCCTTTGTCGGTGTTTCTGGCACCGACAGTGAAACTCGTCCTATCGAAGCCCTTATGGCTAAAGTAAGAGCTTTAACAAAGGAAGGTGCCTCTGGCTGGATGTGGACCTCAAACTATCGCTATCCTCCGACTACCGTTACCGGTGATGTTCGTAAGGATCTTCTGACAATTCCGGAATGCTTGGGTGTGAAGATTGCAATGGGAGACCATCGCTGCTCATTCCCAACAACTCAAGAAGTTCTTCGTGTTCTTTCTGATTGCCGAGTAGGCGGCATGATTTGCGGTCACGATTCTTACTTGCATGTACACTTAGGAGATCTGCCAATCGCATTCCCTGCATTTATGGAATGCGTAAAGATGGGAATGCCTATTAAGCATATTCGTCCGACACACGTAGGTCGCCATAAGGTTGTTTTCGAACAAGCTATTGAGTTTACCAAAGCCGGCGGATATATTGATATCACAACCAGCGGCGGAAATTACATGGGCGATGCCTCTGACGCCTTTGTAATGGCTCTCGAAAACGGTGCTCCAATCGACCGAATCACTTTCTCTTCTGACGGTCATGGCTCCATGCCAAGATTTGATGAAAAGGGTGAAATGGTTGGCTTAGCAGTTTGCAAGGTATCTGACAACTTGCTTATCCTCCAGAAGTTGGCTAAGAAGATTGGTCTTGAAAAGGCCCTCCTGCCTCTCACAAGAACAATTGCTACAGCCCTTTGCTTAGAAAACAAAGGTACTTTGGAAGCAGGTAAAGATGCAGACTTGCTTGTTATGAACGCTGAACACCAACCGGTTCATCTGTTCATGAAAGGCAGACAAGTCATGAAAGACTCTAAGGTTATCGTCAAAGGTACTTTTGAAGTCTAGAACTCTTTGAGTTAATTGCTAAACGGATCCTTCGGGGTCCGTTTTTTTATAATTGCGCTAAACGTTGGGGGCAGAAGTGAATGTAAAAGAGAACTTAAAAGTTTGGCAACTGTTATCGGAAATCAATAAAACCGGTAACTTAACTGATGCCGCAAAATCTTTAGACATTCCTTTGTCCAGAGCCTCAAAACTAATAAATCAGTTAGAAGAGGAACTGGGGTATACCATCCTAGATCGCTCGAAAAAACCGGCTCTCTTAACATGGGAAGTGAAGAAGCTCATGCCCTACGTTCAACGACTTCTGTGCAATTGGAAATTTATCAGCAGTCCAGAATTTATTAAGGGAACCGGCGTTAGAAAGAATTTGGAATACTCTTTAACCGTCAGTTTTCCGGTGAATTCAGACGGCACCAAGTTTATTAATTCTTTGACTCATATTTGCAGGACAAAGTATCCAAACCTTCAGCTCCAATTTACATCGGATTGCGGGGAAACCGGGTTACTTAGCGGAGCAGCAGACATCGCTTGGTTTGGGTATCGACCAAAGCATGAAGAATTATTTTGGGTTCCGAGCGGATATCAATTTACCTTTCCAATGGCGTCAAAAAAATATAAGAAAAGATTTGGTATCCCCAAAAACATTGAAGAGCTGAAAAATCACACTATTCTCATGAGACAGATGTCCAACGGCTCCTATTATCCAATTCTAGAAAACGGCCAGCACAGCATTGATTTAAGTTCTTACTCTCAGGTATTTCTTGGCGATGCCTCTGTCTGTAAAAGAATGCTGATCCAAGGAGAGGGCATTGCAATCGACATCGGAGCAAGTTTCGTTGATGAAGAGCTTGAGTCAGAAGAAGTTTTTCCGATTTTGACGGGCTGGCACCGTCCTCCTTGGCCAATTTCTATTGCTTGCCGAAAAGAAAACAAAAACGAAAGAATTGTGCAAGATATCATAGAGATGATACGAGATTGGTATACACGTCCCGGACGAGACCACTGGATTTATTGGTATAAAAGGCTCCAGATCCCTTCTGAAAATCTTCCCGGAATTTATCTTCCGTTCGGATGGCGTAAGGAATTAAATCAATAAACATCCGATCTCAATAATCATTTGTTTTTCAGACTAATACAAGATTAATAAAAACAATATATGTCTAATTCTTTAAAAGGCGTTCTTCTTGCTTCTTTTGCCGGCTGGTGCTGGGGCTCTATGGCCGTCTGCGCTCAATACTTATTCAATTCTTGTGGTTTTGTTTCGTCAGACCTAACCACACTTAGACTTTTCGGCTCAGGCGTTTGCCTTTTATTGCTTTATGCAATTTCCACCAAAAGTAATATTTTTGCTCCTTTTAAAGATTTTAGAAACTTAAGAGATGTTGTTGTATACGGGATTGGGGTTCTTCTGATTCAGTGGACTTTCTTTAAAGCGATTTCCGTAAGTAATGCCGGAACTGCTGCCATCATGGTTGGCTTTGGGCCGTTATTCATTATTTTTTATTTCGTTCTAACAAAAGGAAGAAAACCGAGCCTCAAAGAAATTATCTGCTTAGCATTAGCGTTGGTAGGTGTTTTTCTTCTTGTTTCAAAAGGGAATTTTCAAATTTTTGACTTGTCTTGGGCAGGTGTGCTTTGGGGCTTAGCATCTGCAGCGTTCGGTGCTTTTTGTACTGTTCAGCCAAAGCAAGTTATTGAAAGAGCAGGGGTTTCTTTTGTTGTCGGCTGGGGAATGCTAATCGGTGGTTTAATTGCTATGTGTTTTACCTCTCCGTTCAATGACAATGCACAGTGGACAATTCCGGCCATTCTTGCTTATGCCCAGATCGTTCTTTTCGGCACAGTAGCGGCTTTCTGGTGTTATCTGAAAAGTACGGAATTTGTTCTTCCGTCCATTTCGGCAATCCTTGGCTCCTTTGAACCGTTCTCAGCAGTTCTCTTATCCGTTATTTTCTTGAATTCGTCTTTTAATACTTATGAACTTATCGGCGGAACTGCTATTGTCGCTAACATGATTATCCTAGCTTGGCCCCAAAAAACTCAGCCGAGAAAGACCATCTAATTAAACCAAGGAAGATAGGCAAAAAGAACGGCCACTAGAAGAACGGGAAGCATATTTGCAACTTCGAACTTTTTACCAAAAATTAGATTCACTCCAACGCAAAAAATCAAAATAGATCCGGTCATTGATAGATAATCAAGCGCCTTGGAAGTCAATACCGGTTCTATAAAAACTGCAAGAAGCGTAATAGAGCCTTGAAAAATTCCTACGGGAATTGCTGAGAAGGCACAGCCAATACCGAGAGACGCAGTCAAAATTAAAATAATGACGAAATCTAATACCGATTTCGCCAGTAAGATGGATATGTCTTGATTAATTCCGTCTTGAATTGCGCCGACAACTGCCATTGCACCAATACAAACCGTCA
>Ga0137306_101257_pt1 | contig 26886 bp, 27 predicted proteins | sample Inofroosms_March_FD_97187 | JGI IMG/M metagenome (GOLD analysis project Ga0137306, IMG submission 97187) | Mouse cecal microbial communities from Vienna, Austria - N-Acetylneuraminic and N-Acetylglucosamine D2O microcosms_March | ecosystem: Host-associated > Mammals > Digestive system > Large...
TCAGCTACACACTTTCTCGTTGCCCAGGCGTGTTCGGGACTTTCACCCGTTAGAGCGCGTCCATGTCGCGCAAACCAAAAAGGAACATCCCTCAACGAAATGTTCTCTCTTTTCTGTTTGACCTGTTGTTCTTCCATAGATAAGATCCGTGCAGACGCTCATATGATCTATGTAATCTCCCATTCGGGAGCTGACCATTCCATGCATCAATTCCTGCCACGTCACTTTCTCATCATTCGTCAGTACATATCTTATATAGGACTGATATAAGGCATCTGGGCTTTCTGCCGGCCCTTCGTATTTCATAATGTATGAATAATTCCTGATAAATTCCTCTCCGTCTTCGTACCAGCGGATGGTATACTGTTCTCCGTCAAAAGACAACTCCTGAATATACAGGCATGGATAAGAATTTTTCACTGATTCATAATATTCCGGGTCATATCCGGATGAATCATCAAGCGTATAATAAAATGCAAGTCTTACCTGATCTGTTTTCCCTGATGCGGCCGTTCGAAAAAATTCCTCAAACAGTCCCCCGCCATATGTTACGTCCCCGTTTTCATGAACCACGCATCCATCTTCTTTTGCCTGCTCCAGAGAATAATTGTCCGGAAGTTCTTCCAATGGTATCGGACGATCCGATTGCCCGCATCCGGTTACCGTAAGCAGGAGCAAAAGAGAAAGAACAAGTATAAGCATCATGTGTTGTTTCATGGGCAATTCTCCGATTCTGTATTTTATATGTACGCCCGGTCGGTTCCCGGCATGTTCGCATTTCCATCTAATATTTATTTTCATCATACCGCATATCAAAGGAATCAGTTACTGCGCCCCTGTAAACAGCATGTAGGGACTGCATTCTGCATCCTGATCATAGGCAAGCGCAATGGCAAACGGATTGTGTATCTGCGGAAAATCCCAGTCTTCTCTGCCGTAAAAGGTTTCCGGATCGGACTGCGCTTCCTCCATCTTCGCATTCGTGTCTGCAAAAGCCGCCATATAAGGCACACGCAGCAGCACATCATGGCTTTCCCCGATCCGCTCGTGCGGCTTAAGCGGCTGCACGCCGATCAATTCCACAAGCATGTTTTCACAGAGCCGGTAGGCGGTCTGGCATACCAGTTTCTCGTCCTTCCTGTATACCACAAAAGAATAACAGTAAAGGTTTTCACCGTGATCCAGTGTATAATGGTCAAACTCGAAGGTATCCACCGAATCGCCCCAGTAAGCGGCGGCGCTTTTTCTGATGCGCTCCTGCACTTCAGGCCAACGGCCTTCAAAAAAATCCCCGTCCGGATTGGAATCCACCCGGTAAAAAATACGGATATCCTCCGACTCCGCGGCATCCGGTGTTTTGGGCCACAGTGTCTCCAGCCCGGCGTCAGCCGCAAACCGCATCGTTCCGTAATACCAGTTCATCGGCTTGGACAGCACATAGCGGGTGGGACCGTTTTCGCCGGAAGGGAGCCTGCAGTAAGCGAAACCAAACCCTTCCTCGTCATAGCGGCGCACCGCGGCAAGATCCCTGTGAGGAACGGTAAGCTTCATCCCCGGTAAAAGAGGGCCTTCCTCCAATCCCGGATTTTTCCACACCAGATTGCCGTAGTACCGTCCGTCCCCATAATACCGCTTTGCAATCTCCCAGAGAGTGTCTCCCGGCGCCGCCTCGTACTCCACGTCCTCTGGCGGACCAAATCCCAGACGGACATAATCCGGATCATTCTTGTGTGTCTCCGGATCATAGGGAACAAAGCAGAGAAAATCGACAAAATCGGTCTTCTCCAGCCGTTTTTCTCCGGAAATGTATGCGGAAAACTCTGACAGTTCGGACGTTTTAAGCTTCCGCACGCCGCGCTGCGGATAAACCTGCACTGCCTTCTCATCCAGATAGAAACTGTTTTCGATCAGGCCCTTATCCGGATTCACGGTATTGCAGGCAATCCCGTAGATGGGTGAGCGAAAACTTAAGTATTTCTGGCTGACGGTAACGGCCCCGGTATTGACGCAGGTATCCACAATGCCGCCATTGGAAGCACAGATGCCCGCGCTGATCAGGGTTTCCACATAGTCGCGCTCTATCTGCTCGATATGGACCTTTCCGCTGTTCTGGCATTTGTATATGCTGCCCCAGCTTGCGCCGACGATGCCGCCCGCCAGTTCCATACCGGTCACGTCTCCTTTGTTGCGGCAGTCTTCGATGCGTCCCTCTTCCGACTGCCGTCCGGAAATGCCCCCTGCGGCAAAATCATGCACATAAAAGGTTTCGGAGATGGCATCCAGCTTTACTGTCCCCTCATTCACACAGTTTCGGATAATGCCCTGGTTGGAACGGCAGATACCGCCTGCAAACAGGGCGTTTCGGGTGGATGTATATTCGGGCGCCTCCGTACTGTGATCCGTTCCCGCCTCCACCGTTCCCGAAAACCTGCAGTTCGTCATCTGCCCGTAGTTGATTCCCGCAATACCGCCCGCATCCCATGCGCCCGTTACCTTTGCCTGCACCTCACAGTTCTCGATCACGCCGTAGTTGGCAAAACAGAGGGCGGAGGCGGTGACCACGTCCGTCTTTCCGCTTTCATCCTCGTAGACACAGTCCTCATAAACGGTCTGAAACAGGCTGTTCCGGATCGTCAGGTCTGTCACCCTGGCGTCCTCTTCCAGTACCGTAAAAAGGAATGCCAGCCATTTCCCGTATGACGTATAGTACCCTTCCAGAGCATGACCGTTTCCGTCAAAATGTCCATAGTAGCTGGGAATGGCCCCGTAACTGTGTTCAGGCGGCGCATCCGCCCAGTTCTCCCAGCCTGCCGTATCATTTAAGATCAGATCATTTGCCAGACGGACATTGGTATATGGATCCCTGTCTCTGGAAATGAACCATCTGAAGTCCTCCTTCGTGGACAGCAGATAGTAACCGTCCGTATCCCGCGGCGGCGTCAGCGGATCTGCATCCCGCTCCTGATACCTGTAAGCGGCAGCCAAGAGCACACACGCGAAACAGAGAACCGCAGCGGCCTGTGCTGTACGCTTTCCAAAAAGTTTCTTTTTCATGTTAAAATCTCCAGTTTAAAATGCCGGCAGGCCGGCTCCCCGGCGTTCTTCCCGTCAATCTTTGCTCCCGGCTTGCTTTACCGCCGGCAGCCTGATGCTCGTCGCAAACTCCTTCACCGTGTAAAACTCCGGCCTGTGAATCAGGCGGATATGTTCCACCTGTGCAGTTTCAGTCCAGTGTCTTCTAATCAACCAAAAAACTAATTACTGCATATTGTACCATAAGGTCTTAACAGCATACAATAACCAACAGCAACCGGATAAAAAAGTCAGGGCTTCTGTATCATATGATCGGGGCGCTGAGGGAGATTTCCTGTCCTGAACAACGGCAAAAAAGGAACCTTCTGCATTGTAACAATGCAAAAGATTCCTTCTCCATAAAACGGCACTATGGATTAACCGGACGCAGTCCTGCGTATCCGTTCCATGCAAATAAAGCGTTTTCGCTCTCATTTGCATACACGTTTTCCACCTCGCAGATATAAAAGTTATGGTCTCCGACCCCATGATACTCTTTCAAACGGCAGACAATCGCAAGCCGGCTGTGGACAGGCACCCGGATATCCGTATGATCCAGTTTCATGAGGTCAATGCCGAATTCGGCTGCCTTGTCTATGCTTCTTCCGGTTGTGCTCCCGCATTTCATGGTCTGCTGCGCCAAAGCTTCCCCGGGAACTACGAGAACTACCTTTCCCGTCGCTCTGACCTGCTCGCCGCTATAGGATTTTTGAGACATGGCGTAACCGATCATCTCTGGTTTATAGCTTAGATACGTCCACCAGGAGACCGCTGCCAGATTGGTCCCTCCATCCGGTCTTTCGGTACAGATCAATGAGATGGGATTTGGCGAGGTTAATTTTGACGCCTGCGCCAGACGGATCTCGTTCATCATAATTAAGATTTCTCCTTATCCTGTTTTTATCTGTTCATTCTATGATTATCCGGATCATAGAACGTACGTTCTGACAGTACTGCGGATACGTTTCCTGCCTGCACCGTGTCTCCCGCCTGTACCTTTGTATGATCCACCAGCGCAAAACCAATGTTCTTTTCCACCGTATATCCATACGTGTACATCGTAACGGTTCCTACCGGTCTGCCGTTCACGGTCACATCCGAACCCACCGGAATTTCCGCCTCTTTATCCTCCACGACAAATCCCAGAAGAGAACGTGTCACACCTCTTGATCTTGCCCGTTCCAGAGCCGCCTTTCCCACAAAATCCTTGTTCCAGTCCACGGCCCATCCAAACCCGACCTCCAGCGGATTGCATCCTTCCAGATCGCTCATAAGCACAAATCCTTTTTCTCTCGGAAGGCTGGTAACAATCACATCCGTCGTAATCTTCCGGATTCCGTATTCCCGTCCGCAGGTCTCAAGTTTCTCTTCCACAGCCGCCGCATCCGCGGGATTACAGTAGATCTCATAACCCAGTTCGCCGGTATAACCGCTTCTGGCTATCTTCACCGGGATATGATCGATTCTGTTGTTCTCAATGGTAAAATACTTCTGATCGGAAATATCATTCCGGAGCATCCGGTTCAGCACTTTCCGGGAATTCGGTCCCTGAACCGCATACATCGTGGTCATTCCGGTAATCTCTTTATAAGACACCTGCTCGGATTCTCTGTGCACATCGAACCAGGAAATCAGCTCATGGATGTACAACGTGGATACCCAGTATTTCTCTTCTTCCACCCGGAATACGATCACATCGTCAATGATATCTCCGCACTCGTTCAGCATGGTGGTGTACTTCGCCTGTCCGACCTTTGCCTTTGCAATGGAAGCGACAAACATCCTGTCCAGAAAACTCCCCGCATCCGCACCGGTCACTTCCAGAAGCTTATGGGTAAAATCATAATATCCCACCGCGTTGCGGACCGTTTCGTGATCCAGTCTGGCGTCCGTATTAGCCGTGCGGCGGGAGATCACGTTCCTTACTGTCTCCTGCTTCGGAGAAGCTTCCGCTCCTCCTTTGATCCTCACATTCCTGGGATCATACCAGATCCTTTCGGTCAGAACCGCCGGAATCTGTTTTCCATGGCTGCTGATTACCGCAGCGTCCCCAATCTTCGCCTTCCCTTTCTCAATCACCGCAAAGCCAATGGATTTCTTTACCGTATATCCGTAGGTAAATACGGTGACTTTTCCTGCCTTGACCCCGTTCACCAGAACGTCGCAGCCCGGCTCGACCGCTGCGCCTTCCTCTTCTACGGTAAATCCAATCAGAGCTCTGTCCGCGCCCCTGGCTCTTACTTTTTCCAGGGCCGACTTACCCACAAAATCTTTGCTCCAGTCAACGCTCCAGTCAAAACCGCACTCCAGCGGGTTCAGACCGCCGATATCGCTCATCAGCACATAGCCTTTTTCCCGGGGCAGGCTGGTAACGATCACATCCGTGGTAATCTTTCGGATTCCGTGAGCCGCGCCTGCCTTTTCCAGCGCGCGCTCCACCAGTTCGCTGTCACCCGGATTGCAGTAAATCTCATAACCCAGCTCACCGGTATAACCGCTTCTGGCAATCTTCACCTTCGTGGTCCCAATGGCATTGTCCCGGATCTCAAACTGCTTCAGACCGCTGACATCTTCATTCAGGAAACCATTCAAGATCGTCCGGGAAGCCGGACCCTGAACCGCATACATGGTGGTCGTCCGTGTGATCTCCCGGTAGCTGACGTCTTCCCAGGTCCTGTGGGCGTCAAACCAGGCGATCAGCTCATGAATATAGAGCGTAGACACCCAGTACCTGTCCTCCTCAATGCGGAATACAATCACATCATCAATGATCTCTCCGTTGCCGTTGAGCATGGTGGTATACTTTGCCTGTCCCACTTTCGCTTTCGCGATGGGAGCGACAAACATTTTATTCAGAAAGCCCCTTGCTCCCATGCCGGTCACTTCCAGAAGTTTATGGGTAAAATCATAGTACCCCGCCGCATTTCGGACTGCTTCATGATCCAGCCTCGCAGCGCTGTTCTCTCTGCGGTACACCACTTCTTTCGCTGTTGCCTCGTAGACCACTTCATCGGCCCGGTCTCTGACAGCAGGCTCTGCCGCCGCCATATGCATGCCGATCTTCATGGCGTCCATCATCAGATCCAAAAGCTTTTTGCTGAATCCTTCCAGCTCCGTACTAAGATCCCGAAGCCGGCTGCTGAATACTTCCAGTTCCTGCGTGGTGTATTTGCTTAATTCATCCGCCATATACTCTACCTCCATTTTAGTTCCGCATCTATCCTCTCTCCGCCCCGGCGTCTGGAAGCATTTTCCCTCACTCCGTTCCGTAAAATCCTTCCGGGCTCCTTTCGGACAGATGCTGTTTTTTGTTGAAGTTCCGCATCTATCCTCTCTCCGCCCCGGCGTCTGGAAGCATTTTCCCTCACTCCGTTCCGTAAAATCCTTCCGGGCTCCTTTCGGACAGATGCTGTTTTTTGTTGAAGTTCCGCATCTATCCTCTCTCCGCCCCGGCGTCTGGAAGCATTTTCCCTCACTCCGTTCCGTAAAATCCTTCCGGGCTCCTTTCGGACAGATGCTGTTTTTATTGAAGTTCCGCATCTTCCCTCGCTCCGCTCTGTAAAATCCTTCCGGGGCTTCTTTCGGGCTGATGCTGTTTTTATAAACTGTTTGATACGATCTATCTCTAAAATCTATGCTCCAGCCCTAATTCCGTGGCTGCGTTTTTCAGGTACCTCGCTGTATTGGAAAGCATCAGCTCCGGATCATAGTACATCTCGGAATACAGTTCCGTGGTCACATATCCCTGATAACCATGTTTACAGATGACATTAATCACATCGGTCACCGGAAGAATACCGGTATCCAGCCGAAGATGCGCGTCTGTCACGCCGTCGTTATTACAGATATGAATATAATTCAGCCGGTCGCCGAGCATGGAAAAATATTTTGAAATCGGCTCTTTTACGATCGTCGGCGGCACAATATCCATCATGGCATACAGACACGGGCTGTCCACATCTTCCAACAAACGCACGCAGTGGTCTACCGTGGATACCACAGGACTTTCCATCGGCGTCAGCGGTTCGATGGTCACCTGGACGTTCCTGTCCGCCGCATAGCTGCAGATCTTTCTCATACTTCCAACCAGCCAGGACCAAACGTCCCTGTCCGCCGAAAAATAGCCTGGATGATCCGCAACGACCAGAAGTCTCCGGCATCCGATCTCCGATGCGATCCGGACTGCCTTTTGATAATACGCAACCCCGTATTCCCTCTCCTTCTCATTGGGAGAACAGATACAAAGCGGCAGGTTCAGGGCCAGCGGCGTATACATGGGAATTTCCAGCTGATATTTTTTCTGCAGATTCCGAACCTCGTCTGCCACCTCGTCCGAGTAATCGTCCGGATAGAGATGACATCTGGAACCGAAGATCTCCACCCCGTCAAAACCGTAAAGCTGCGCCAAGTAAAATGTTTCCTCCAACGAGAGGCGCTTAAAGTCTAACGACATAATACCAAATTTCATACTCTACCCCTCTTGTGTCTGTCCCCTGTGCTGTTTTCTCTTCAGCATGGTCAGAAAATCTGACTCCGCACGGAATCGCTTCAGATTCGGGATCGCAATAGGTACGATCAGCAAAGTGCCGATAATGATCATGATAATCTCCGAAGAGACATTGATCAGACCCAGCCCATAGCGAAGCAGACCGATCACAAAGACTGAGAATGCCACGCCCACTACATTTCCGACACCGCCGCTGACGCTCACACCGCCCAGGATCACCATGGCGATCACGTCCATCTCATAGTTCATCGCCATATTAGCCCGGGAACTTCCAAGCTTCGAACAAAGGAAGACACTTGCCAGCGCCGAGAAAATTCCGGTTACCATATATACAATTCTCTTGATCCTCGCGGTCCGAAGTCCGGAATACAGGCTTGCTTTCTCATTGCGCCCCATCGCATACAAAGAACGGCCGAACTTCGTAAAATGAACTACATAAGCAAACAACAGAATTTCCGTTATAAAGACGAACAAAATAATCGGGATTCCTCCGATACTGCCCCAGCTGAACTGATGCATTGCCTCCGGCCAGGCCGTATAGGCATTATTTTCCAGGATCATCCATGCCAGGCCACGATACAGGATCTCTGTGGCCAGCGTGATAATCGTGGAAGATAATTCGGTAAACTTCGTGATCAGAAATCCATTAAACCAGCCAAGCAATGCTCCCAGAGCAATGCCTACTGTAACAACCACGAAAATATTGGCTCCCTTCGACGCGCACCATCCCATAACGGTTCCGGTCAGCGCGATCTGAGATGCCACCGAAATATCGATTTCTCCCAAAAGCAGCACCATCATCATTGGAAACGCAATGATCCCTTTGTCCAAAAACATCTTCAATGTGTTGGACAGGTTTGTCAGATTCAGATAATTTTTCGACATCATTGCATTAATGATGTTAATCACTACAAACAGGAAAATAATTGTGAATTCCCAGCGGAACAAAAGCTTCTTCAAAGAGCGTTCCCTGTCCACCGCGATCACCCGGGAATCTGCCTGATTCTCTGTATTCACATGTTTCATCATTTTACAGTTCCCTCCTCTTTAATTCCTGTTTTTTCACCCTCTTCTGCATGTACGCGTTGATGACGATGGAAATCAGAATAATAAATCCTTTGATCGCCTGCTGCCAATAGGTAGAAACCCGGATCAGAGGCAGAATATTGTTCAAAGTTCCCATCAACAACGCCCCCAACAGAACACCGGCAACCGAGCCCTCGCCGCCGGCAATACTGCAGCCGCCGGCGACCACGGACGCGATCACGCTGATCTCATAGCCGTCGCAGGATTCGCTCTGCGCATTGCCGTATTTGCACACCCAGAGCAGACCGGCCAGGCCGGCGATCACACCGCATATAACAAAGGACCGAATCTGCGTCAGGCGAACTTTAATTCCCGTCACCTCTGCGGCGCTCTGGCTGTTACCCACCGCAAATAAATGTCTTCCGGATCTTGTATAATTCAGATAGACAAAAGACATCCCCGTGATCCCGATTGCAAACCAGATCAACGAGTTGATCCCCAGGAAGCTGGTCGTTGTGATGGATATAAATTCCGGAGTCATCTCCGCCTGCGCAACCCAGGCGCCGCCGGAAAACAGGTAGATGATCCCCCGGAAGATATATTTAGTCGCCAGGGTTGCAATCAACGCATACACATGCAGCCTGGCGACAATAAAGCCGTTCAGAAAACCGCAGAGCGCGCCGATCACAGCCGCCATAAGAAATAATAAGATCAGCGGGATGTCCTGATTATTTTTCAGGGTCAGTGCGCAGAGCATGCCGCAAAGCCCCATGGTGGATCCGATGGACAGATCAATGTTGCCCGTGAGAATCACCATCATAAGCCCCATGGATACCATAATCAGAATCGACGCTTCTCTCAGCAAATCAAAGATATTCGACCCTGTGAAAAACAGACCCCCTGTTCGGAACTGGACGGCAACCGCTATGATGACGATCATAAGGGCAAGCACAATCTCCCTGATATTTCTGGAAAACAGATTCCTTTTACCATTCATGAAATCACCCTGTTATCCTCTCTACTTATTCAAATTCAAAGCGATCTCCAGAATCTCCTCCTGGGTCGTACTTTTGGCATCCACGATTTTGGGCAGACGTCCGTTTGCCATAATCGCGATGCGGTCCGACATCGACACCACTTCCGGCATCTCCGAGGAAATCAGAACAATCGCATAGCCCTTCTCCGCCAGATCCATGATAATCTCATAGATCTGCGCTTTGGCGCCCACATCCACTCCTTTGGTGGGTTCGTCCAGAATCAGGACTTTCAGATCCGCATCCAGAAGCTTTGACACCACCACTTTCTGCTGATTCCCGCCGGATAAAGAATCAGCCGTATCATAGACGCTCTGGATCTTGGTAGACAGATCCTCGCTGCTCTTTCTCGCCGCTTCTTTTTCTTTCCGTGAATCAATTCCTTTCAGGGAAGTATACTTGCCGAGTGTGGAAAGAGTCACATTCTTAAAGATCTCCCAGCTCAAAACAAGTCCGTGCCGCTGACGGTCTTCCGGCAGATATCCGACGCCGGCCTCAATTGCCTCCTCCGGATGCCGGAACCGGACCTCCCTGCCGTTCAGACAGATCTTTCCGCTGTCAAAAGATTCAATGCCGTAAATGGATTCAAACAATTCGGTCCGTCCTGCTCCCACCAGTCCGGCAAATCCAAGAACCTCTCCCTGGTGTACTTCAAAGGATATATCCTTAAATACCCCCTGTCTGCTCAGCCCCTCTACCTTGAGTACTACATCCCCCTGCTCGATCTCCCGTTTGGGATACAGATCGGCAATCTCCCGGCCAACCATGGCGGAGATCAGTTTATCTTTTTTCAGCCCCTCCACATCATAGGTGGCGATATATCTGGAATCGCGGAATACCGTTACCCTTGACGCCAGACGATACATATCCTCAATTCTGTGGGATATAAAGATAATGGAAGTTCCCTTCTCTTTCAGCTGATTCGTGATGCGGTATAACTGCTCGCATTCCCGCTCTGACAAAGCCGCAGTCGGTTCATCCATAATCAAAATCTCCGCATTGGCAGAAATAGCCTTTGCAATCTCCACTACCTGCTGCTCGGCCACGGTCAGGCTTCCGATCTCCTCTCTGGGATCAATCTCTGATCCCAGATCTCTTAGCAGTTCTTCCGCCTTCTCATACATGGCCGGCCAGTTCAGGAACATCCCCTTTTTCTCATAGTGGCTGATGAAGATATTTTCCGCCACGGTCAGATGTGGGTATGCCGTAGAATGCTGGTAGATCGCCGCGATGCTTTTTGCCGAAGCATCCAGAGGATTGCTGAAGAAAACCTCCTCTCCGTTCAGAAAAATATGTCCTTCTTCCGGAATATGCACGCCGGTAATAATTTTTATAAATGTGGATTTCCCTGCCCCATTCTCTCCCATCAGTGCATGTATTTCACCCTTTTTCAGCTGAAACTGTACATGATTAAGCGCGGTGACACCGGGAAACCGTTTCACAATGTCTTTTAGTTCCAATATGTACTCTGCCATATTCTCCTCCATACATTCCGTCTGTTTCAGTTCCCCTTCACATCCATCTGGAAGATCGGCTCCATTGCACGGAAAAGCTCTTTGTATTTTTCATACTGCTCTTCGTATACCGCATGATTCTTTTCATCCGGTTCATAGACCTTTTTGATCTTGATCATCGACTCGCAGGCCGACGCAATGCTGTCAAATACCCCCGTTGCCGTACCTGCCAGAATCGCCGCGCCCAGACATGCCGCATCCTGTGCGGACTGAGTCGTGTAAAACTGTTTTCCGGTAATATCCGACTTGATCTGATTCCAGACATCGGATTTGGAACCTCCGCCCATGGTCCGGATTTCACGCACCTCGATACCCATATCATGGATGGCTTCCAGATTCCGCCGGATGATGTAGCCCAGACTTTCCATAATACTGCGTGCAAAATGCGCTTTTCCATGCAGCAGTGTGGCTCCGTAGAAAACCCCTTTCGCGCTCAGATTCACATCCGGTGCCATAGACCCCTGCAAGTGCGGAAGCGTAATCAGCCCTTCGGAACCTGCCGGTATCCGTTCCACCGCCCGGTTGATCAGATCGTAGGCATCCACTCCGCTCGTCTCCTGGACCGCCATCTCTTCCTGGCAAAATCCGTCCCGGAACCAGCGAAGGCACATTCCGCCGGTCGTAAAGGTATGCATCATATACGTATCCGGAACCGCAAAATAATGGACAGGCATCAGCCGGTTTGGATCATAAGTCAGCTTCTCCGTAACCGCGCAGATGGCCAGAGCCGCGCCAATATTCTCCGACAAAAGGCCCGGCCTGATATTTCCCACGCCGATAGCCCCCGCCACCTGGTCCAGACAGCCGGTCGCAATCTTCGCCTCCGGAGAGATACCGAGCATTTCCGCCATTTCAGGCAGAATCACTCCTACAATCTCACCGGATTCTCTGATTTCCGGAAGCCATTCCCTTTTGACTCCGATGTATGCGAGCATGTCGTCCCAGTAATCTTTTGTTCGGATATCCCAGTATTCGGTGGAACAAAGGAGCGAACCTTCCGATACGAATCTGCCGGTAAGCAGATAAATAATATAGTCCTCCAGAAGCAGTACATGCCTTACCTTCTGATAGAGCTCCGGTTCGTTTTCCTTCACCCACAGTACCTTTGCCGCCGGCCAGCAGGCTTCGAAGCTTACCTGTCCGGTAATCTGATAGCAGCGCTCATCCCCAAAATGAGCGCGCAGCGCTTCCGCCTGCTTTGCCGCCCGGTTGTCCATCCATACAATGGCGTTGCGAAGAGGACTGCCTTCCTGATCCAAAAAGCAAAGAGTCTCACCCTGAACAGAAAATCCTACTGTAACGATGTCTCTGGTCTCCACCTTTTTAGTGGCAGATATGATCTCCATGCATTTTTTTATGGACTCCATATAAATACTTAAAGGAGCCTCCACAACATCCGTCTCCGGAGTGAGCAGCGTATATTCTACCACTGCAGACGCCTTGTTCTCACCCTGACAGTCAAATACTGCCGCCTTTAACGAAGTGGTTCCTATATCAATTCCAAGGATTAATTCTGTCATTTTTTCTTCCTTTACTGATGTGGTGCGCATGACCAGGTTAAGATAGCTTTCTCTTCTCCGATGTTGATCAGTTTATGTCCTTTACCAGGCGGCACCAGCATGGCATCGCCTGCCGTCAGGCGGTAATAAGCGTCATCCTCCGGAACATAGCAGAGTACTTCACCCTGAATGCAGTAGAACACCTCATCCGCTTCCGCGTGCCCTGCATCCAGATCGCCTACGGCGCCCGGCAGAAGTTCTGACATGCCGAAGGTAATCCTGCTGGTTTTGTAGTACTCCCGGCAGGTTTCCTGGCCTTCTACCCATATCTTTGTCTGGTTTTTACCCGTTACTGTTACATTTTCCAGGTTCATCGTATCACCTCACTTTGTGGTTATACTACATTAAAGAGGGATCTAACAGTTCGTCCATGGTAATCGGAACCGGCCCTCCGATCAGATGCGTAAAGATTGCCACCTGCGCCGCATGCTCCAGGAATTTGGAACGGGCAAACGCCTCACTGATGCTGCCTGCCAGGACGACTGCGCCGTGATTCGCCAGAAGGGCTGCGTTGCGGTCTTTTCCCAGCGCTTTCACGATGTTGGTTCCCACTGCCAGCGCTCCCGCCGGTGCGTATTCCGCACAGAGAGTTTCTCCTCCCAGGAACAGTCCCTGCTCTGCCAAAAGAAACGGAATGTCCTTTCTTGCGGATGCGAACATGGAACTCCAGATATGATGGCTGTGCAGGATCACTTTTGTCTCCGGTCTTGCTTTATAGATCTCCAGATGCATCGGCATCTCGATGGTCGGCTCATAATCACCGTCTACGATATTGCCCTCGATATCCACCACCGCGATATTCTCCGGCTTCAGCTCTGCCCAAGTAAACACCTGAAAACCAGGCTTCATATTCGGATATGCATAGATATAACCTGTATCCAGATCGCGAATGGACATATCTCCGGAATCAAAGGCCGGTGAACACTGATCCTCATAAAACTGTTTTGCGGAATTTGCCATTAACTCTTTATACTCAAATTTGATTCTGCTCTTCATACTTTTCTCCTGTCTTTTGATTGAATATGGATGCTTTCATTGTAACTGTTCAGCACAGGCCAAACACTTGCTGCTGAGGCCGTAAGAACATGATTCAGGAGTGCAAAATTCCATCGCCAAAGGCGATCTCCAATGAATTTTGCATCGTAACTGTGAAGGTACTGAACCGTTACCTTTCATTAAATCTGTCTATTTGATTTCGTTCATGTAATCGATTACTTCCTGGAGATTCTCCCGGAATCCCTCGCCTGGAGCAAAATTCTCAGTAAAGAGAGCGGAGCCCATGGTAAATGCCCACGGATTGATCTCATTCACAAAAGAAATTCTTGCTTCGCTGTTGATGCTTCCCGCGATGACTACCGGCTTGTCCACTTTGGCGCAATACTCTCTCGCAAGCTCTGCCCCCTGCTCATGACGGAAAGCCAGAAGATCGATTCCGTCAACCCCTTTTTCCAGCATGGTGTTTGCGTCTTTTATAATCTCCTCAAAGGATCCTTCCAGCACACTGGGGCTGCCGGATACCTTCCCGCAGAACGGAAGATATTTGATCTCATGTTCTTTCAGATAAGCATAGACGCTGTCATAGAACAAGGTGCCCATCAGATAATCGAAACCAAGTTCTACTGCCAGCTTTGCGCCGTTCATGCACTCTTCCTCTGTATAAGTGACCACTTCCAGGAACGTAGTCTTGCCGGCTGCCTTCATATGTTGGATCAGTTCGACCATCTTCTCTTTTTCCAGTCCTACATCTTTGAACCCCCAGAAATCTACGGCCAAATCTTTGCAGGTATCAAACACCTCAATTGCGTTTTTTACCGTTTGATCATTATGAGTCAACATAATAATAATTTTTGATTTCACTTTTTATCCTCTGCCGTCCTTTCTTTTCATTGATTGATAAGTTGTTTCCATAATTCTCAAGGTATTGTCCATATCTTTTCCACAGTATAGAGCATTTCTATCACATTTGTCAACATATTTTGAAATATTTTGACATGTTTCTATCATTTTTGCCCATTTAACTGCATATTTTAGCAATTTTTTTATTCATTTCATTTATGTATTGACAAATTTCTTCCATTATGCTACTTTTTAATCAAGCACTTTGTTGCTTATGGTACATAATTCTCATAATATTCCATATTTTTTCCATTTCTTGCAACTGTTGACCGAGCAAACTTTTAGAAACTGTTCAAAAATCATCAAACAGTCTAAAACGAAAAGGAGGATATCGTTTTATGAAAAAAAGAACTTTAGCGACATTACTGGTTGTGTCCATGTGCGCATCCATGCTGGCTGGCTGCGGATCAAAAGACCAAAGCAGCAATTCTTCTGAGAGCAATACCAACACTGAGACCGAGGCTCCCGAAGCCGAAGACGAATCGGAAGCAGCGCCTGCTGAAAATAATGCAGACAGTTCGGGAAGCGGACTTACTTATGGCTTTGTCTCCAAAACCACGGCAGATCCGATGTTCGTAGGAACTTATGACGGTTTTGAAGAAGCATGCAAGGAACTGGGAATCGAATGCGTATACCGCGGAACAGACGACGCGTCTGCAGAAAAAGAAATTGAGATTATCAATCAGTTTATCTCCCAGGGTGTAGATGGAATTGCAGTGATCGCAGCCGATGAAGATGCCCTGCAGCCGGTACTCAAGCAGGCGATGGATGCCGGAATTCATGTGATAACCGTTGACTCTGCAACCAACGCAGAAAGCCGGGAACTGCATGTAGATTTTGCAGATCCGGTAGAAATGGGAAGAGGAATGTTCCGTTCCGCAGCAAAAGCCTGCAACAATGAAGGACAGATCACCATCCTGAACGGCGATCCTCGCGTATCATTATTTGCCGATTTTGAAACTGGTATTTTTGCGGAATATGATGAGAATCCGGATCTCTATGGAAAAATCGATCTGGTAAAAGAAGTAGCATACGGTTATGACCTGCCGGATCAGTCCACCACCGAGGCGCAGGCATTGATCAAAAATTATCCGGACACGGATGTAATTATCTGCCCCACCACCGTTGCCATCCTCGCTGCAGCAAAAATCATTCAGGACGGCAACCTGGACATCAAAGTGACCGGCATTGGACTTCCCTCCGAGATGGTATCTTATTATGACAACGGAATCTGCGAAGAGATGTGGCTGTGGGATATCTATGAATACGGTTATCTGACCGCATACTCCCTGACCGCGCTGGTCAACGGCGATATCACCGGCGCCGCAGGCGACACCGTGGAAGCAGGAAAGCTTGGAAGTTATACGGTGGAAACCCGTGAAGTAGACGGCGGTACTATGATCATGATGGGAGACGGCCTTGTCTTTGACAGCAGCAACATTAAAGAATGGTCAGAGAAACTTTAAAATTCACCCGGACAGATCCGGTTTTCAGCAAAATATTTAAATAATCTGAAACAAGAGTTTCCTTAAAAGGAAACTCTTGTTCCCTGTAGTAGGAGATCTGAACATTTTTTTTGGCATAAATCTACCAAAAATGACATCTATCATGTATAATAAATACATCAAGCTTACGAAAAACCGAATAAATACTATTAGAATAACTGGAGTATCAATATGCTGAAAAGAAAACGAATCCAGATCATCTGTGACGAACTGAACAAGAACGGCGTGATCTCTATTGATGACCTGGCAAAGCAACTGGAAATCTCGCCTTCTACCATACGAAGGGACATCCAGGAACTGGAGGAAAATCACATGGTACGCCGTATTCGGGGCGGCGCGATCCCTGTTGCAGCCAACACCCCTCATGAACTTCCTTTTTCCATGCGCACGGATATCTTCAAGGAGGAAAAAGCCCGCATTGCTGAAGCCGCCAAACAGTATATCCATGAAAATGATACATTGATCGTAGGATCCGGAACGACCACACTCGCCTTTGCCAAAACGCTGTCCGATATCTCTCCTCTTTATGTGGCAACCTCAGATCTGATGAGCGCTCTTGAGTTGTCCGTCTTTCCCAATGTAGAGCTTACGGTATTAGGAGGAGCCTTACGGCATTTCCATCACAGCATTACCGGATATTTTGCGGAACAGATGCTGAACCAGATTCATGCGGATACCGCATTCGTCGGCATTGACGCCATTGATTTTAACCTTGGACTGATGAATTTTTCCACAGAAGATGTTGCTGTTAATAAACTGATCCTGAAGGCGGCAACCCAAAAAGTCATTCTCTGTGATCACTCCAAATTTGACGCCATTGCATTTGCGAATGTATGTTCTCTTGATCAGATTGATGTTTTAATCACCGGCAAAGAAACAGATCCCGTTTACCTTGACAGGCTAAAGGAAATGGGTGTAAATACAATCGTTGTATAACGAAAGCACCGGAACCCGAAACCGCCTGCCGGATCCGGCTCTTAATAATACGGAATTGGTCAGGAAATGTATGTAATTTTGTATAACAATAAAGGAGCTGCCCCGACAGCTCCTTTTCGCTTTACCCTGGATTGTGTTTTTCATGCTCTCCGCCCAGCCGTCACCTTACCGTATAATTTGCGCCTCTCTAAAATATTTCATAGCTTTTTCGATATCTTCTTTCCTGATGCAGCATCTTCCGTTCCCGTCACGATGCCTGCATTCCAAATCATTATTCAGACATTCATTTCCTGCCAGATAGCCATATTCCCCTACTTCATTTTTCCGGCGCAAATACTCCCGAAGCAGGCATTTCTCACCATTATGTTGATTTATCTTAAAAAATGTCTGCGATTGTACACCAAGGATACCGCATATTCCTAAAACAGCACCCTTTGTAAGCGTAATGTCAAGAATCAGGGCCATAACCATGGCAATGCTTTTCGGCAGGTTAATGTAATACTGGCCCCCGCCAAAAACCAGCTCCTGCCCATGTTCCGTACTCTGGCCGACACAGCCAAATTCCTCCCCGTTTTCCTCATACGCAGCAGCCAGATATTCAAATATCTTTTCAGCATCTGCCTCACTGATCAAAAGTTCAGTGGCAATACACTTTTTTATTTTTTCTCTGCTTCCTATTTTTACAATATTATCCATTATTTTTCCTCCAGTATTCTTCAATTATCATAGAAAAATATAACTGTATTGCATACCATTCCTGAATTTCATGTTCCATAAACGCATCATACGGGATTCCCAAAATATCGGAGAAAAAATTGGCATACAGCTTCTGTACGGCCTCCTGCCGTATTTTTACGGAAGGATGTGTTTTGCTCATTTTCCGGTATAAACCAGAGCCCAGTTCTTCCATTGCAATCAGACCATAATACAGTCCTATGGCAATATAGCACCTTTTTGTACACTGTTTTCCTCCGACTTGCTGGCGGCTGTTTTTCGTATAGACAAGCAAAGCAATGTAATCCGCAATCACCTCTTCCGTCCATGCATCAAAAATCTTCCGATTACTGTTTATAAAACCTTCCCCATAATATTGATTCAAAACATTATACGCCTGTCTGTAATATGCCCGTTTCATTTCATTTCCAAAACGCGCATACTGCCAATGCCCTAATTCATGCAGAAAAATCAACTTCAAAATATCGTATGTATAATCGGAATACTTTTGTCTCTGAAATATGTCCGTATTCCATAGCGCATATATTTTTTTGCCTTTCTGAACCACCTGCGTATCTTTTTCCGCGCTGCAATCCCTGATATATCTTTCAATCATATTCATATTATCGTAGGAAGCCGCCCACTCCAACGCCTTTGGAACCACCTGCGTACTTGCGGCATCCCCTGAAAGGCTTAGCAAATCCAAAAGCCCGGATATAATCGTCATGTTGTTTGACGCAACCATCGTAAACAAATGTAGTATGATCCAGTTGTGATAAATATCAACACTTGCATTTACCGTTGGAAACAAGTCAACGCAATACTCAAGGTTCATCATATCATACTGTACCAACTTGATAGAAGCCTGATAATAATCATCATTAAACAGAAACAATGATTCTGTAATGATTTGCGCTATCATCTCGGCACATGCTTTTTGGATTTTTTCATTTCTGATCGGATCCTCAGCAAAGTTATCGCTAAAATGTATGTGGCTTATTAAATTCTGATTCATTACTCTCTTCCTATAATGTTTTGGTAAAATGGCTGATACTTCATATTATTTTCATAATCATCACTATTATGTGCAAGAAGCGAAACCATAATATCAATGCCTGATTCCAAGTTAGCGTCAAGCACGGACTTTTTTCTTTTAACTTAACATAAATATATGGTAACTTCAAGCTGTAACTGAGAAAAACTCATACAGCTAAGGCGGTTCCACACGAACAAAGAACCGTTTCTATACGCCAAAAAATCCCTGTTGGAAATTTGCAGGAATTTACAATGCCTCAAAGAAATTTTAAGTTTGCAATTTTATTACGATTGTAATGAAAATGGAGGAATTAAAAATGGAGTTTGGTTTGTTGCTTCTTTTTTTAACATCAATAATATATTGTCGTGATATACCAGTCATTAAAGGGTGTGAAGTGTTTGTAAATAATCATGATTCCATGTTATATGGCGTGGGATTAAGTGTGATTGCAGCGTATATCTTTTATATTTTCCAAGTTATAATTCCAAGATTCTTGTATTTTAGACGAACACGAAATATAGGATGTACGAAATCCTATGAAGTTGAAGAATCAATGACAAAGGTGCTTTCTTTTTTGCAGGGAGAACCACCAAACTCAGGAATTCCGTTCTCAAAAGAATTGATAAGAAAAAATCTTGAAAAAATAAATATTTTTTACGAAAAATCCAGATATGAGATTCATAATCATAGAGAGTTATCAGTTTCTGAAGCAATTACATATTATGATGACAAAACCATGTCGTTGATTGATGAGATTTTTTCAGGTCAGTATTTAGAATATAAGTACGAAAAAGTTCTTCTTAATTTAAAAACTTCAGGATTACATACCGCTTTTGAACAGTGGAAAACAAACTTGCCCGGTGAATATGAACACTTTAATTTAGATTTAAACAAAGAAACGAGTGCAGGTTACAATTTTGTTAATAAAGAAGCTGTAAATTCCGATATTATTTGTTCCATTGATGAATATTTGAATATATACGGCCAGGACTCTTTTATAGCATCAAACAATACAATGTTTTCGTTAGAAATTTAAAAGGGAATTTAGATAATCTTTAATATTACATGATTCGCCTTCTTCATACCCTTCTGCTCATATTCCAAATTCGACACATAATTTGTCAAACCGAGTCCGCTCTTTTTCCTTTATCGGCTTCAACATATCATCCATGCAGTGATGGATAACATCTGCGTCTTTCAAAACTTCATCCATAGGGCCATCTTCTACCAGCTTATCGTCGTGATGATATATCGCAGAACAGATGATATCCGTCTCTGCCTCATCTGTCAGCTTCAATTCTTCAAGAATGGTTTGCGCCAACTCTGCACCTTTATGAGCGTGGTCATCATACGACCCTGCTTTATAAGCGTATAAATCATGGAGCATTGCCGCCATAGAAGCCAGTTCCGGATCGAGGCCCCGTTTTTTTGCAATCATAGCAGCAGCAAGCGACACCCCATAAAGGTGAGAGATTGCACTGTTCCTTTTACTGGTATCTTCCATTTGATTCAGTTCGTTGTCCACATATTTTCGAAGTTCTTTTAGTCTGCTCATCTTAAACCTCCTCTGACCTATTCTTTCGTTTCAATACCAATATATCATATTCCTAACTCGTTTCCATCCTTTTATTTTAGAACATGTCTGAAATTGCTTTCCGTAGACTGTACGTTATAATTTGTGCGGAATTTGTTCAAATGAGCGTGGCATAATGAGAATTGTCCTCAAGCTGTTCAATATAATCATTCATGTACATTGGACGATGTTCAATTGTATTAATTTCCGCCAAATCAAAATAACCAGATACCAAATTATTTAGTATCTTTAGTTCATCTTCTTTTAAATACTTCTTTGCAATTCCAAAATCTTTAAGAGCAGGTAGCTCTCCTGAAAAGGATGTCAATCCCATAAAAGGTTTTTGGGCATCAGCACGTTCAAATGCTATTTCTGCTTCGGTATGCCCATACGCCGCAAAATGAAGCTTATTTTGCACTATCTTAAAAAAGCGAATCGACTCCTCACTATGAGAATCATAATCCACGTTTGTAGCATACAAATCCAAAATCTGACAATTAAGTACCTTTTCCGAAGAGCAAATAAATTCATTATTCAGTTCAATATCATATAAGGCAGTATACAATTCGTTGATCTGAGAAGATACATCGTCAATTAAGCTTGACCTGATCTCTCTCCTTTCCTCATCCAATAAGTCAATATAATTCTTCTCGCCGGATTCTACAGGCATATTCAACAGTTTATATGCAGAAAGTTCTCCTTTTTTCATTATATAATTTTTATTGATCACTTTACTGACTTCTTTTAATTGCCCTTCCTGTGAGAGCACGCCTGCATAATACAGATTATTTGCAACCGTAAGCATATACGGGCTATGCGTGGTGATAAAAACACCGCTCTCCTGTATATTAGTAAACAATGCGATGAACTCCATAATTTTCTTCTGAAGCGATGGATAAATATGTGCTTCCGGTTCTTCAATGATCAAGAACACATTTTCCTGGCGCAGCATTAAAACATACATCAAATTTAACATCCATAAAATTTCCTGTTGACCGGATGATCTGTATCTTTTTCCATTTTCAAAAATTCCCTTCCGCCGCTGTAAAAATATTCCCCCTTTTCCATATTTATAATAAAGTCTGTAATTGTTTGGATATCATACGGTCTTTTTTCTGTCGGATAAAAAAGATGTGCTTTTTTTACTCCGTCTCTGAAACTGTTACGTACATTGTCGATCAAGACCATAAACATCTCTGTTATAAGATCCAAATCTCCGGCATTATTCATCATGGCACGATTATTTGACATAACTGTTAAAAGACTTCGACCCGCCGGAATATAATAAGTTTCTTTATTGTCCTGAAAAATAGAATTTACTTAACGAATAATCATTTCATGATTTCTTTTTCTTTCCTCGTTCGTAAGAACCAAACTTGTCTGAATCGTCCGAATAATCATATTTCATATAAAATTCTGGATTTAGATCCCAACTGTAACCAAACAATTTAATAAATATATTTTTCAATTCTGATTTTATTGCTTTATCAAACCAGATATTTTCCTGATCCATATTATGATATGAATTGGTATCATAAATCTGTGTTAAATAATCTGCAATTTTTGTCTTAATTGTTTTAAAATAATAGACACTTTTTGCAATTGTACTCTTTCCTGTTGCCTGCTCTCCAATTAGCAGGTTAAATTTTTCGATTTCCATCTCAAAACCTTTTACCGGTCCATTATTCCTAATACATATTTTCTGTATCCTGATCACCTACTTCTATTTACATAATAAATCATTACCATCTATCTACACTTTATAACTAATATACCACATTCATATTTCTTTTCATACTTTAATTTAAAAAGCAACAACGGAGAGCCTCACTTACGCTCTCCGCTTTCCATCCATCACCTTACAGAATATCACCCCCGCCAGCGTACTCACTGCCGTCGCCAGGATCGCAGGGCCTACGATCGCCGTAGGATTCACGCTCCCGTACTGACTCCGGTACGCCACCACATTCATGGGAATGAGCTGCAGAGACGAGATATTCAAAATCAAAAACACACACATTTCATCGCTGGCCACGCCTTTTGGCACTGCAGGATGATAACGGCCGCCTGTCATCCCGCCTGCTGCCCGCCGCTCCTCTTCCAGATTTTTAAGCTCCTCCATCGCCTTCAGTCCCGCCGGCGTCGCCGCCCAGCCGAGACCAAGAATATTCGCGATACAGTTCACCGCAATCTGCTCCAGCGCCGGATGTCCTGCCGGAATCCGGGGAAAGAGCCACCTAAGGATCGGCCGGATTCCTCTTGTCATTTTTTCAATCAGTCCGGAAGCGCTGGCGATCTGCATCAGTCCCATCCAGAAAGAGAGAATGCCGAGCATGGTGATACAGAGCGTCACCGCCTCCTTTGAAGAATCCAGCGCCGCCTGGGTCACCTCCGGGATTGTACCGTGAAAAGCGCCGTATACAATCGCTGTCAGCATCATGCCTGCCCATAAATAATTCATTTTCCGCCCCTTTATATACCTGTGCCGTTACCTTATTTTATGAATGTTTTTTCTGTTCCATGCATTCCCTGTATTCGGATCTTTCTCCTGAAAACAATTACGGGATGCATCTTACTGCACCCCGCTGATATCCCGTTATCATTCTATGTCATCGGACCATGACGGATCTCTTCTGACAACCTCCTCTTCTGATGATTCTTCAACTGCGCTTGCGATAAGTTTCACCATCTCCCAGGCAGAACGAAAATTGATCGTCTGATTTCTTTCCATCCATGTAATCCGTCCCTGCCAGCTGCTGTTCTGCTCATGCTGCACATGAATCATAAATGTTCCAAGTTCGCCGTGTCTTCTTAATATATCGTTATTGCTCATTCCAAATCCTCTTTATACTTTCTACCCTTTCTTCCGAACAGTAACTCACCGTTATTGTCCGGAAGTGCTAAAATACCGCCTTATTCCGTTTTTTACTCTTCTTTATGTTACTGTACATCTCTCCTTTCCCCACAGACAGGGAAAGCACAGTTCCCCTGTCTGCTTACGAAGATTCTGCTTCCTTCTTTTTCTTTTTTCTGGCAACCGCAACATACCGTGCACTTCCGCCGATCAGTACAGCCCCTGCTGCCAATACAAAAGGAAGCGGAATTCCCAGAAGCGTTGCATCGCTTCCGAAGATGGAAGGGCCATTCGCCAGCGGAACCTGTTCTTCATCCAGATCCACCAGTTCCGGAACCTCCTCCAGAGGTGTTCCGGCATCCGGTACTTCTACGCCGGCTCCGGCATCTGCGGCGGCCGGCGGTGGTGCAGCAGCTCCTCCGGCGCCCGCGCCGGCTCCCCCTCCGCCTCCTCCTCCCGGAAGAACGATGGTACCCCCGTCTACTTCTGTTGTGATCGGTTCCAGCTCCGTTACCGGTCCTCCGGGCGCCTCCCCGGGCGCATAGACGAACGTAAATACATTTTCGCTTTCATTTTCAGTCAGTGTCTTCTGCAGATTGTATGCCTGCGGATGATATCCCGCTATGTATACATATGCAACCACCGGGCGGTCCCCTATGTTGCCGTAATATGTCTCTGACGGCGCCAGCTCCCGCCCGGATTCGTCTACATATTCCACCCGGTAGGAAACCATGTTGCCCTGTATACCGTAGGCTACCACATAGTCCTGATCACACGTTACTTTAAACGATTTTGCAGTCGCACTGTTGTTGTCCTTTCCGCTCTCCCTTATTCCTTTTACATAATACTTGCTGTCATCCGCCAGCATCACCGTATAAGTTCCCAGATTTACCTGTTCATGATACGCCGCTTCGATAATGACAACTTCTTTTTCCTGTCCGTCGGCCAGAATCTTACCCTGCTGTCCGGAAAAGAAGCGAATGGTGTATGTATCTGACTCCTGTTCCTGCTTTTGTTCCGGATCCGACACCTGTGCAGCCCTGACCGGTTTCCCTGCAGCGCAGAGCAGGCATAGAGACAGCAGAATACAGAACCGGTGTTTCAGTTTCATCAATCTATACCTCCCCCTTTCTTCTCTTCTGATATCCTTTCCACTGATATATGGCAAATGCCAGCAGCGCGGCGCCGCTTCCCATCATAAGGACAAAGAACAGAACCGGCTGGTTCTCATCGCCTGTCCTGACCACTCTGGTTCTGAGAACTTCACTGATCAGCTGTTCCGGAATCTCTCTTTCAGGAACCGGCTGTACCTCCACCGCAAAATTCATCTGCAGATCTGCCAGAGTATCCTGATAATCGTTTCCTTCCGTCTCGCCGTCCAGCGCTACTTCCAGAGTAATGTGCCCCTTCTCTCCGTACGTCAGTGTATCCAGATAGAAATAATCCTGCAGTGCGCTTGTAGCTGCATGCAGCCCTTCCCCTGCCGATGTTATCCTTTCACCGCCGACTACATCACTGTCATACAGGACTGTCTCTGTTCCTTCATGATCCACATAGACCAGTTTATATGCATACGCTCCGCCCTTTGTATTCTCATTGCTGCTCCTGTCTTCCAGTGAATACAGCACCTTGTTGGACATATACCAGTCTGTTGCCGCATGATCCTCATTCTCCAGCTTTACATTCATGATCACATTATCACCGGGCTGCAGTCCGCTTACGGAATCATTGATCTCTCTCGTGCTGAATGTACTGCGCATATCATTATCTTCAAATATGACTCTCCATCTGTCGCCGCCGTAAAAAGTCTCCGCCTGAACCGGAATCTTCAGACTGAAGATCAGACCGGCCATCAGGATTAACCCGACTGCTCTTTTCTTCATGGCTCCCTCCTCAATCTGACAGGCTCAATACGCCGTCGCTGACCTGTACTCTCCTGCCCCATGCACTCCAGACTGCATCTGCCGCATTATGTTCCTGCACCACATCCACCTTCACATCTACCCAAAACTGTTTGTTATCATAGATATATGTAGACATAATATTTCCGCCGGCAGCGCCCGGTTTTTCCTCCACTTTTGTCAAGATACTGTTATTGATTCTCAGCTCATCCGCAAAAGGTTCCGTTGTCTCGCCTACGGCCAGCGCTCTGCTGTAATACAGTACCATACGCTCTTTCGTAGAGGAGCTCTCATCCACCAGCCAGCCGCTGCCTTCTGTCAGATTCAGCATAATCATCTCAGAATCCAGGTCCTGAAGTTTTCTCTGTTCTCTTCCGTCAGCTTCCTCACCCTCTGCAGGAGCTTCCGTCCAGTATTTATAGATCGTGACACGAACATACTGGTCAACCGTTCCGGTATTTACAACCTTCAGCTCCTCCGGATAAGATCTTCCGATCTGCAGAATCTCACCTTCCGGTATCATATGTTCCAGCAGAGGAACGCTTGTCTCTTCCCAGGCTCCGCTGCCGCTGCTGTCATAATTCCTTTTGGCAACTTCCGCATCATTTTCCAGAAGCGTCACGCCGATATTGTACATCTGAAGCCGGGATGTATAATCCTCCGAATAGTAGGTAAGCGCTGCACGCGCACTGCCGATAGAACCGAAGAGCAGCATGATGACAGCGGCCGCGAACAGTAAAAGGATGGTACCATGCGGCAATATCTTTTTCGGGCTCTTCATCATTCACTCACTCCTTCTTCGCTCTCTTCCGGCCTCTCATTCCCGGCCTCATGATCTGTCTTATCTTCTGCTTCCTCCGTTCCTTCTATTTCATGATCTCCGCCTTCGGCCGGAATCTGAGGCTTCGGCACTGCTTCCTCCTTCGGGTCCAGACGTACGGTCCAGTCTGCATAAGGAGTTCCGTCTTCCATATACCGGACGGGTGTACTTTCATAGATAACGACCACATCAAACGTATCCCCTTCGATCACATCCTCCGGAATATCCCTGATCTGAACGTTCAGCGCCTTTGTGGAGCGTTCTTCCTGAGAACCGCTCCCCGGTACCGCGATCCCGCCCAGACAGATCGGACGTCCCTCTTCCCCGGTCTCAAATGATACCGGACCTCCGTAATAATAATATCCGTCCGCCTCGGAATACGTCCAGTTCTCGCCGGTATATTCCAGTGTGTACGGCGCGCCGACAAATGCTCTGGCGCGGACGAAGACCGGTTCCGATCCTTCTTTATTCTCAACTATGAGAATCTTCTCCCAGTCAGAAAATTCTTCCGTAATCTTCGTATCATCTCCGATCCGGACCGTATGGCCTCCTCCTGTCTCCGCGTAAGTCGTAAAATAAGCCATCGCCTGTCCGATACCTGCAGTCATGACCATTCCCGCAGCGAGGATCGCCAGAAAATAATTCCATCTCTTCATCATTCATCCTCCTTACTCATTGGCTTCAGGCTGCTCCGGCGGCTCCGTGTCTCCGCCCGGTCCCTCCGGCTGTTCCGGCGACGGCGTCTCTGTGCTCCCGCCCACCGGCATTCGGTCCTGTCCCTGATCATTTGACCATGACCAGTCGTTCCCGTCGTAATCAAAGTGATTGCGGATTCCGTATCCCTTTGTCTGACGCCGGTTATACTGGTTTTCAAACGCGACGGATGTCACCGGATTCTCCGGCGTATCTCTGTCCGTAATCTCTCCGGGTATAATCATC
>Ga0137306_101259_pt1 | contig 26821 bp, 24 predicted proteins | sample Inofroosms_March_FD_97187 | JGI IMG/M metagenome (GOLD analysis project Ga0137306, IMG submission 97187) | Mouse cecal microbial communities from Vienna, Austria - N-Acetylneuraminic and N-Acetylglucosamine D2O microcosms_March | ecosystem: Host-associated > Mammals > Digestive system > Large...
GCTATAATAAAAGTGTATGATTGACGCTGTCTTTCTATGGAGCTGTTGACAAACGCCCCCGCAGGAATATTTTCAAAAGCCGAAGAGCCTCGCTTTGCCCGGCCCGCTTTTGGGATGCGCCTGCGGGCGCAGATCGGCATATAAACCAAAAAGCGGCGGCAGAGCCGCGCGGGGCGGGGGGATCGGTATGCGGTTGGATAAGCTGGTGGCGCAGGCCGCGCAGCAAAGCCGCTCCAACGCGCGCGCGGCCATTCGGCGCGGCGCGGTGCGCGTAAACGGCGCGGTGTGCCGCGGCCTCGATACGCAGGTGGACGATGCCGCCGCCGTTACGCTGGACGGCGCGCCTTTGCGCGTACAGAAATTTGTTTATATCATGCTGGATAAGCCCAAGGGCGTGGTGAGCGCCTCGGAGGATAAAAGCGCGGTAACCGTGGTGGATCTGGTGCGCGAAAGCTGGCCCCGGCGCGGCCTGTTCCCTGCCGGAAGGCTGGACAAGTCCAGCACAGGCTTTGTGCTCATCACCGACGACGGTGCCTTTGCGCACGACATTCTTGCTCCGAAGCGCCATGTGCCCAAAACCTACGAGGTGCTGCTGGATACGCCGCTGACGCCGCAGATGATCGCGGGCTTTGCCGCGGGCGTGCGCCTTGCGGACGGCAGTGTGATGCAGCCGGCGGCGCTGGAGCCGGGGAAGTTTGGCCCCTGCAGCGCGCGCGTGGTGCTGCGGCAGGGCGTGTATCATCAGATCAAACGGATGTTTGGCGTATACGGCGCGGGCGTGAACGAGCTGCGCCGCACGGCCATCGGTGGCCTGCCGCTGGACGAAACGCTCGGCGCGGGCGGGTTCCGCGCGCTTTCGCCGGAGGAAGTGGCCCAAATCGTCCCCACCGGCGGCGCACGGCAGGAGCCCTCCGGGTAGCGGGTCTTTTCATCCAGTTTTTTCCTTTTTATCGATTTTTTCCCAATTCAAGGCCGCAAAAGGCGGCGCGAAAACGGGTTTCGGCCAGTGTTTCCCAATTTATACAATAAATCCACGGCTTTTTTGTGAAAATATGTTGCATTGGCCGGAAGTATTGTGTAAAATAGAGAGGAACATGATGGCGAATTGTTTAAATTCACGATTTGGTGGAGGATCGCGCACCGCGCAGAAGGGAAAAATGGATTATGGCCAACAGAGTGTTTCAGGGCGTTGTCTATCAAATGAAGGAGGCGATCGATCGCACAATCGGTGTTGTGGACGAAACCGGCGTTGTGATCGCCTGTTCCGACCTGAACCGTGTAGGTGAAATGCGCGAGGGCGTGATCGGCGAACACCCTGCCGCAGAAGAAGCGTTTGTGCAGGGAGATTTTACGTTCTTTCTGTTCAGCGCCAACAATCACAACGATTACGCGGTGATGGTGGAGGGCACCGACGAAGCGGCGGCGCGCTATGCGGGACTGCTTGCCGTAAGCCTGCAAACCATCAAGCAGTACTACGACGAAAAGTTCGATAAGGTAAACTTTATCAAAAACGTCGTGCTGGATAACATCCTGCCCGGGGATATCTACGCCAAAGCGCGCGAGATGCATTTTGCCACCGATGTTTCCCGCGTTGTGCTGCTCATACGCGTTACGTCCGGCGCGGATATCTCTGCCTACGACGTTGTCAGCGGCCTGTTCCCGGATAAGCAGAAGGATTTTGTGTTCAACATCAGCGAGAGCGACACCGTTCTTGTGAAGGAGATCCGGCGCGGCATCGACCAGCACGATGTCGAAAAGCTGGCTGCCAGTATTGTGGACACGCTCAGCGTCGAGCATTATATCCGGTCTGTCGTGGGCATCGGCACACAGATCGCCAATGTAAAGGATCTGGCCCAAAGCTTTAAAGAGGCGCAGATCGCGCTGGAGGTGGGCAAGGTGTTCGACACCGAGCAGGCCATCATCAGCTACGATCATCTGGGCATCGCCCGGCTTATCTATCAGCTGCCCACCACGCTGTGCGAAATGTTCCTGAAAGAGGTGTTCAAGCAGGGCGGCATCGAAAGCCTCGACGCCGAAACGCTGTTCACCATTCAGCGCTTCTTTGAAAATAACCTGAACGTATCCGAAACGAGCCGCGGCCTGTTTGTGCACCGCAATACTCTGGTGTACCGGCTGGAAAAGATCAAAAAGCTCACCGGCCTTGATCTGCGCGAATTCGACGACGCCATTGTGTTTAAGGTGGCCCTGATGGTAAAAAAATACCTCAGCGCCACGCCCGCAAAATATTAAAACCCGACAGGCTGTTCCGAAGGATCTGCGGGGCCGTGCGGGGGCAAAAGCCTCCCTTCCGCGCCCCGCACGGCTTTGGGGCAGCCTGAAGAGCGCCGCCCGCGGAGCGCACCGGCCCGCGGCAGGCATGGCAAACAGGAGAGTAAAATGTCAACCACCGATATGATCCGTTTTGAAAACGTTAAAAAAATTTATACCGGGCTTGATTCCAAAAGCGCGGATATCGTTGCGCTGCACGATGTGAACCTTTCCATCCAGAAGGGCGAATTCGTGTTTGTGCTGGGGCATTCCGGCGCCGGCAAAAGCACCTTTTTAAAGCTGATCCTGCGCGAGGAAAAAGCCACGGAAGGCCGCGTGTTTGTAAACGGGCGCGATCTTTCGCGCATTCGCCCGCGCGAGATCCCCTATCTGCGGCGCGGGCTGGGCGTGGTGTTCCAGGATTTTCGCCTCATCCCCTCCATGACGGCCTACGAAAACGTGGCGTTTGCCATGCGGGTAACCAACATTCCCGAGCGGCAGATCAAGCGGCGCGTGCCCTATGTACTTAGCCTTGTAGGGCTTTCCGGCAAAGCGCACAGCCTGCCGCAGGAATTATCCGGCGGCGAGCAGCAGCGCATTGCGCTGGCACGCGCGCTGGTGCACTCGCCGCCCATCATCATTGCGGACGAGCCGACCGGCAACATCGACCCGGAGCTTTCCATCGAGATCATGGAGCTTTTGCAGGCCATCAACAGCCTCGGTACCACGATCGTTGTTGTTACGCACGAGCACGAGCTGGCCGCGCGCTTTAAAAAGCGCACGATCATGATCGACCACGGCGAGGTGGTGGACGACGGCTTCGCTCCGCACGGGAGGGAGGCTGCGTATTTATGAGAATTTCCAGCTTTAAATACTTAGTGCGCCAGGGCTGGCACAGCATGGTGTCCAACCGGCTGATGACTCTGGCCTCCATCGGCGTCCTTGTGGCCTGCCTGATGATCACGGGCGTGGCGGTGCTGCTGAGCGTAAACGTGGGCAGCTATGTCGATTATCTGGAAACCTTCAACGAGATCGAATTCTTTCTCGACGACGCCGCGCCGGCCGACGTGGTGGAAAATCTGAAGATCCAGCTGCCGCTGGCACAGAACGTATCGTTCTGCGAGTATATCTCCAAGGCCGCCGCGGTGGAGGATATGCGCGGCTGGCTGGGAGAAAACGGCGACGTAATGAACGATTACGCGGGCGAAGGCAACGAGCAGAATCCTCTGCCCGCTTCGTTTCGCATTTCGCTGGCGGATGTTTCGCAGATGGCGGACACCGTGCAGCGCCTGCAGGCGATGGGCGCATATGCGGTTACGGCCGCCGACGGCTCCGCGCTGACGCTCAACGCGTTTTACCGCATCAATTCCCCCACCGAGCTTTCCAGTACGCTGGTCAATCTGCGGCGCATCGTCAGCTACGTGGGCTGGGGGCTTGTAGTGGTGCTGGGCGTGGTGAGCGTGGTGGTCATCAGCAATACCATCCGCCTTACGGTGTTCGCCCGCCGCAAGGAGATCAATATCATGAAGTTCGTGGGCGCGACAAACGCGTTTATCCGGCTGCCGTTCTTTGTGGAGGGCATGACGGTGGGCGCCATTTCGGCGCTGCTGGCCACAGGCATTGTGGGCGGCGCCTATTACGGGCTGGAGCGGGCGCTTTTGCAGCCGAACGCGCTGTGGCTGAACGAATTCACCCGCTGCATGCTGCCGTTCTTCGATATCATCGGCCCGCTGGCGGGCGGCTTTGTGCTGTTTGGCGTGGCCATTGGCGGCATCGGCTGCGCGTCCAGCATCCGCAAGCATTTGAAGGTATAGGCAGGGGAGGCCGCAAGGGAACGATCCATGGAAAAACGTACAAAAATCATCCGAATCATCTGTCTGGCGCTGGCCGTGCTGATGCTGCTTTCCTTGAGCGCGCCGGTTCTGTTTGCCTATGCCGAAACGCCCGCCGAGCGGCTGGAGCGCCTGAAGCAGGAGCTGGAAGATCTGCAGGCCGAAACCGAGCGCGTAAAGGATAATAAAGAAAAGGCCGAGCAGACCAAGCAGTATTATCAGGCGCAGGCCAACAACCTGAAGGCGCAGATCGCGGCCCTCAAGGAGGACATTGCGGCGCAGGTCGAAAGCATTAACGCAAAAAACGCCGAGGTTGCCGAAAAAGCCGCCAGCGTGCTGTATCAAAAGCAGATGTTCGAGCAGCGGCTGCGCGGCATGTACGAATTGAGCCGGCAGTCGAATCTTGCCATTCTGTTTGGCATCGACAATCTTTCGCAGATGCTGCGCTTCAGCGAAAATCTGCAGCAGATTACCGAGCGCGATACCGATTTGGTGCGGCAGCTGCGCGCCGAACAGGCGCTGCTGGAAGAACAGCGCACCGAGCTGGAAGCACAGCTTGCGGCGCTTTCTGCCCGCGAGCAGGAGCTGATGGATACAGCCGTCGCCTACTCCAACGCCATCCAGCAGGCCAGTGCCACCATCACCGCGGCCGAGGCCGATCTGGCCGCCAAGGACGAGCAGGAAAAAGACCTGCGCGAGCAATACGAGCAGGCGCAGAAGGAATGGGAGGCCTGGGCGCGCGCCGAACAGGTGGATTTTGAATTCGACGGCGAATTCAGCTGGCCCATCCCCAACTACTACAACCTCTCCTCGGATTTTGGCACCACGCGCGTGATCTACGGCGTGCGCGATGTGCACCGCGGCATGGACATCCCCGCCCCGGCGGGCACACCCATCTTCGCGGCGGCCGACGGCGTGGTGAACACCAACAACCATTGGAGCTACGGCATCTCGGTAAAGCTCTCGCACGGCAACGGCGTGGCCACAATTTACGGCCATATGTCGCAGCGCGCCGTAAACAACGGGGATTATGTTACCAAGGGGCAGCTCATCGGCTATGTGGGCAGCACGGGCAACAGTACGGGCAACCATCTGCACTTTGAGGTAAATGTGAACAATACACCCGTAAGCGCGTGGCCGTATCTGAAAAAGAATGCTTAAACGGCCGGATCCGAAGCCGGATTCTGGCCGGGAAAGTGAGAAACGCGAATGAATAAAAAAATCACAGTAAACGTAGCGCTGGCGATCGCCATCATTGCGATGACGCTTACTTTTGTTGTTACTATGATCCTGAGCATGCAGATCTTCAACCGCATGATCAACGTACGCGAAAAAGAAGTGATGTACAACAAGCTTTCGGAGATGGATAAATCCGCCCGCGAAAACTATTACGGCGAGATCGTGAACGATACGCTGTACGATTATATCGCGGCCGGCTACGTGGCCGGCATGGGAGACGCCGACGCGCGCTACTACACCGCGCGCCAGTATCTGGAATACCTGAACCTGCAAAACGGCGTGCTGATGGGCATCGGCGCGGACGTGGCAAAAGACGCCAACGGATACGCGCGCATTACGCGCGTATACTCCAACAGCCCGGCCGAGGAATTTGGCCTGACGGCGAACACCTTTATCACGCAGATCGGCGAAACCGACGTGCGCACGCTGAGCCTGAGCCAGATCAACAGCCAGCTGCTGGGCGAATCCGGCACGGTGATCTCGCTGAACGTGGTAAACGCCACAGGCGATGATGCGCGCACGGTGGAGCTGCAGCGGCGCGAATACGAGATCCCCTCGGTGGACGCACAGCTGCTGTCGGACAACGCGACGCTCTATGTTCACATCAGCACCTTCAATTCCCGAACGCTCGATGAGCTGAAGGAATATCTGGACGAATGGGTCACGGATACCGCCGCTCCGGACGGCATCATTTTCGATGTGCGCGACAACGCGGACGGGAGCATCGCGAACGCGATCCGCGTGATCGATCATCTGTGCCCGGTGGGCACCATTGCCAGCCAGCAAAACCGGGACGGCTCCGTTACTACGCTCGAAACCTCGGATATCAACGAGGTGGATCTGCCGATGGTGGTGCTGGTAAACGGCAATACCTCCTATGCGGCGGAACTGTTTGCCACCTCTCTGCGCGAATTTGAAAAAGGGCGCATCGTCGGCGTGCGCACAGCGGGCAAGGGAACGGTGCAGTGCCGCCCGGTGGCGCTTTCGGACGGTTCGGCGTTCTCGTACACCGTTGGCCTTTTGCTGAGCAAAAGCGGTACCTCCTTCAACGGCACCGGCGTAGTTCCCGATGTGGAGGCTCTTTTAACAGCCGAGGAGGAAGCGAATTTTTATTCCTTCACGGTGGAGACGGATCCCCAGATCCGCCGCGCCCGCGAGGCGCTGGATACAATGCTCGGCCGCAACGAGATCGAGCTGAACCGCGCTCCCGCTTCCTCCGGCGCTTCATCCACAGCCTCGGAGCCCTCCGGCAGCGCGTCTTCCGGCGCCTCGTCTGCGGATCAAAGCTCCTCCGGCAGCGCGTCCTCCGGCAGCGCGTCTTCCGGTGCCTCGTCTGCGGATCAAAGCTCCTCCCGCAGCGCGTCCTCCGGCAGCGCGTCTTCCGGCGCCTCGTCTGCGGATCAAAGCTCCTCCGGCAGCGCATCCTCCCGCAGCGCGTCCTCCCGCAGCGCGTCCTCCGGCAGTTCTTCTTCGGGTACAGATTCTTCGGCACCCGCGGACACCTCTTCCCCGCCCGAACCGGAGGTGTAGCACGCCGCGTGAAACTGACGGATCTTTCCACCATTCGGGCGCTTTGCGCCGCGCACGGATTTTCTTTTTCCAAAGGGTTGGGGCAAAACTTCATCGTCAACCCCGGCGTCTGCCCCAAAATTGCCGAGGCCGCGGGCCTCGACAGCACCATGGGCGTGCTGGAGATCGGCCCCGGTTTTGGTGTGCTGACGCAGGAGCTGGCCCGCCGCGCGGGCAAGGTTGTGGCAATTGAGATCGACCGGCGGCTGCCGCCGCTTCTGGCGCAAACGCTGGCCGAATTCCGGAATGTCGCCATCGTGGAAGGCGACGTGATGGAATTGGATCTTGCCGCGCTGCTGCGCGCGCATTTTCCCGGTATGCGGGTGGCGGTGTGCGCTAATTTGCCGTACTACATCACCAGCCCGGTTTTGATGCGGCTGCTGGAGCAGCGCCTGCCCGTTGAACAGATCACCGTGATGGTGCAAAAGGAGGCCGCCGAGCGGCTGGTGGCGCAGCCCGGCACGCGCATGGCCGGGGCCATTACCTGCGCGGTGCGCTATTACGCCCGGCCGCAGATGCTGTTTGCGGTGCAGCCGGGCAGTTTTTATCCGCCGCCTAAGGTGACAAGCGCCGTCATCCGGCTGCGGCCGCACGCAGAGCCGCCCGTTCGGCCGCACAGCGAAGCGGCCATGTTCCGCGTCATTCGCGCGGCATTCGGCCAGCGGCGCAAAACGGCGGCAAATGCCGTCAGCTCCGGGCTGGGCTTGCCCAAAGAAACCGTGCTTGCGGCGCTGTGCAATGCGCGCATTCCGGCCACGGCGCGCCCCGAACAGCTGACGCTTCAGGATTACGCCGCTTTTTCCGATGCGCTCGGCGCGGCGTTGGGGCAGGCGCCCGATAATTTGAAGCAGGCTCCGGATGCTGCGGGGCGGTCTTCCGATGCCTTGGAGCAGGTTTCTGATACCATGGGACAAGCTCCGGATGCATATGCGCCCACGCGCACATCCGCTGAAAAGCCGGCGCAAGCCATGTAAGCGCCCGTCCCGCTTCTAAAGCCCTTCTCTTTAAAAAACGCCTGCAGGGGCCTGCCCTCTGCAGGCGCTTTTTTGACGCAGCCGTACCTTGTGTGTTATAATCTGCTTATAATGATCTAACGATACTGTTTGCACCGTACTGTTTGCCGGTACCGTTTCCCCGTACCGGGTTACATCGTATTGTTTACCCGTACCGGTTACCGGTACGGGTTGCCTGTACTGTTTTTAAGCAACGGCTGAGGAGATGACGCAGTGGAGACCATCCCGGAAAACAAACCGGAAAAAAAGCTGTGCGCAGGCCTTTTGGCGCATGTGGACGCAGGCAAAACGACGCTTTCGGAGGCGATGCTCTACACCGGCGGCGCGCTGCGGCGTTTGGGGCGGGTCGATCATCAAAACGCGTTTCTGGATAACGACGCGCAGGAGCGCGAACGCGGCATCACGATATTTTCCAAGCAGGCGGTGCTGCAGCTGCCCGGCGTTACCCTCACACTGCTGGATACGCCCGGCCATGTGGATTTTTCCGGCGAGATGGAGCGCGCGCTTCAGGTGCTGGATCTCGCCGTTCTTGTGATCAGCGGTACCGACGGCGTACAAAGCCACACCCGCACGGTTTGGCAATTGCTCAAGCGCCGAGGCATTCCCGTATTTTTGTTCGTCAATAAAATGGATCTGCCCGGCGCAGACCGCGAAGCGCTTTTGGCGCAGCTGCGCCGCGCGCTGAGCGCGGACTGCGTGGAATGCACCGACGAAATTCTGTGCGAGGAGGCCGCCGCGCGCGACGAAACGCTGCTTTCGCGCTATCTGGAATCGGATACGCTTTCGGACGACGATATCGCCGGGGTCGTTGCGCAGCGCAAGCTGTTCCCCTGCTGTTTTGGCTCGGCGCTGCGCCTTTCCGGCGTGGATACGCTGCTGGACGCACTGTGCCGCTATACCCACGCCCCGCAGCCCCTTGCGGATTTTGGCGCGTGCGTTTACAAAATTGCGCGCGATGCGCAGGGCGCGCGGCTTACCTTTTTAAAAATTACCGGCGGCGTGCTGCGCGCCAAAACAACGCTGCGCGGCGTTGCCGCTTCCGGCCGGCCGTGGGAAGAAAAGGCCGATCAGCTGCGCATTTATTCCGGCGCGCGCTTTGCCGTGGCGCAGCAGGCCGGGCCGGGCACACTGTGCGCCGTTACCGGCCTTACCGCAACCTGGCCGAGCGAAGGGCTTGGCGCACAGCCCAACGCGTGCCGGGCCGCGCTCGCCCCCGTGCTCACCTGTCAGGTGCTGCTGCCCGAAGGGGCCGATCCGCAGGCAGCATTTGCCCACCTGCGCCAATTGGAGGAAGAAGAGCCGCAGCTTACCGTTGTGTGGAACGATACGCTGCGCGAGATCTGCATTCACCTGATGGGCGAGATACAGCTGGAGGTACTGCGCCGCCAGATTTCCGACCGGTTCGGCCTCGCGGTGGAATTTGGCCCGGGCAATATCGTCTATCGCGAAACCATCGCTGCACCCGTAGAGGGCGTTGGCCACTTCGAGCCGCTGCGCCATTATGCCGAGGTGCATCTGCTGCTGGAGCCGGGCGAGGCCGGCAGCGGCCTGCGCTTTGCTGCCGCTTGCCCGGACGGCATGCTAAGCCAGAACTGGCAGCAGCTTGTTTTAACGCACCTTGCCGAAAAGCAGCACCGGGGCGTGCTGATGGGCGCGCCGATCACGGATATGAAAATTACGCTGGTGGCCGGGCGCGCGCATCAAAAGCACACCGAGGGCGGCGATTTTCGGCAGGCGACCTGGCGGGCCGTGCGCCAGGGGCTGAAAAAAGCCGAAAGCATCCTGCTGGAGCCATGGTACGATTTTCGGCTGGAGACCCCCGCCGAAAACCTTGGCCGCGCCATTGCCGATATCCAGCGCATGGGCGGAAGCTTTTCTCCGCCGCAAACGCAGGGCTCCTCCGCCCTGCTTACGGGCTATGCCCCCGTCTCGGAGATGCGCGGCTATTCCGCCGAGGTGGCCGCCTATACCAGAGGCAGCGGCAGCCTGGCCTGCACGCTGCGCGGCTACGCCCCCTGCCACGACGCCGAGGCGGTGCTTGCCGCCTGCGGCTATGATGCCGACCGCGATACGGACAACCCCGCCGGCTCTGTGTTCTGCGCGCACGGCGCGGGACACCATGTGCCGTGGAACGAGGTGGAGCAGCATATGCATGTGGAAAGCGGCCTGCGCCCGAACGCCTCGCCGCCCGAGAACGGCACCGGCCCCTCCGGCGCTGCCGCCTCCCCCTCTGCCGCCGGGTCCAAGCGCGCTGCCGGGCTTGATTACGCCGCCGGGCTTGCGCTGGATCGGGAGCTGGAGGCCATCTTCCGGCGCACCTATGGCCCCGTGGCCGAGCGCGCCATGCGCCCCACTGCGCGCGGCGCACGTACCTCCTCGCGCGGTGCTTCTTCCGCTTCTGTCACCTCATCCTCTTCCGCCGCTCCCCACTCCGGCGCCGCCGCTTCGTCCCCCTCCGGCGCCGTAAAAAACGGCGCTGCGCGCCGCGCGCAAGCCGCCTCTCCCCTGCCCGGGGGACCGGAATATCTGCTGGTTGACGGCTACAATATCATTTTTGCGTGGGACGATCTGCACGCGTTGGCTCAGGTAAACATCGAGGCCGCACGACGGGCGCTGATGGACGCGCTGTGCAATTACCGCGGCTTTCGGCCCTGCCGCGTAATTCTTGTGTTCGACGCCTACAAGGTGCGCGGCGGGCAGGGCGCGGTAGAGCGGTACCATAACATCGACGTTGTATATACCCGCGAGGCGGAAACAGCGGATATGTATATCGAAAAGGTCACCTACGAAATCGGCAAACGCCACCGCGTGCGCGTTGTTACCTCCGACGGCGCGGAACAGCTGATCATCTTAGGGCACGGCGCACTGCGCATTTCCGCCCGCGCCTTCCGCGCGGAGCTGGACGAGGTGAACCGGCAGATCGCAGAATATCTTGATCGGCAGCCTTGATGCCGAAAAGGGTAAGGAGTGCGCCAACCATGTTTTAAGTCGCCAAACGTTTTTTAGCCGCGCTTGTATTTTGGGTGCGCTTATGATATGCTGTTGATAGCCGATATCGGATATTTTATCCATTCACGAGGAGGAAACGAACATGGAACTGAATTTCGATTTGAAGGGCAAGGTAGACGAGGCTGTCAAAAAGCTGCAGAGCGATCCCGCGCTTTTGAAAAAATTCCAGAGCGATCCCATTCAGGCCATAGAGACGCTGTTCGATGTCGATCTGCCGGACGAACAGCTGAAGCCGCTCGTCAGCGCCATTCAGGCAAAGCTGACTGCTTCCGATCTGGGCGATAAGCTGAAGGATCTGAAAAAGCTGTTCTGATGGGGCCGGCTCCTGTTTGGGCCCGGTCTTTTTCCGGCTAAAGCGACGCCCCGGTTTTGGAGCCCGTCTCTTAGTACTCAAAACAGCGCCCCGGTTTTTTTCACAGAGAAGCCGGGGCGTTTTCGCTTCTTTCTTTGTCTTTTTTTCCAGCTTGCAGCGTTCTTATTCGTCGCTTTCGCATATATTTTGGAGGATATGTTGAATTTATTTTTGCGGTTTTGATAAATTTCACAAATCAAAACTGCTGTACTTTACAAATCCGTCAAAAAGTGGTATGATATTTGTGCGCGAAAGAAGCGCTTTTATACGGGCCTTTTGTGTTTGCGGATTTAGCTCATCTGGTAGAGCGCCACCTTGCCAAGGTGGAGGTAGCGAGTTCGAGCCTCGTAATCCGCTCCAATCAGACGCCGTGGCATCCCGGCTGCGGCGTCAATTTGTTCGGTGCCGTAGCCAAGTGGTAAGGCAGAGGTCTGCAAAACCTCTATGCACCAGTTCAAATCTGGTCGGCACCTCCATTGCAGCGTCCCTCTTCGGATCATTTTCTGAAAAGGGACGCTGCTTTTTTCTTTGTGCCCAACCATCCATTTTAGGGCAATTCTATAATTCCCTCTCATAAAATGGAAATAAACGGGCACATCGTACAAAAAAGCCTGTCGCTGCTTGTCGAAAGCACAGATTTTATCGGAAACCGGTTGATTCTATTGGGTTTCCTGCGCTATAATAATAATGGTATCGTAAGGATGGATCATTCACAAAAGGGCGGTGAAGGGATGGAGCTGCGCCAGCGCATTATCAGTGCCGCAAACACACTGTTCGGCACGGAAGGGCTGCGGTTCACCATGCAGCAGTTGGCCGATGCCCTGCACATCAGCAAAAAAACCATTTATGCTGTCTACCCCTCCAAGGAGGCGCTGCTGCTCAATATGGTGGATACTCTGTTTTCGGAGATCCGCCGCGTAAAGCAGGAGCAGATGAACGCCGAAGGCCCCATCGAACAGCGCATTGAGGCGGTTGTTGTGGTGCTGCCGGAGCAATACCGTGCGATTGATTTTCGCATGCTGAATACGCTCGACGAAAAATATCCCGCCGTAAGCCGTCGGGTGCGCGAGCATCTGGAAAATAATTGGGAGCCCACCATTGCCCTGCTGAAACAGGGCATGGCGGAAGGGCGCATCCGCCCGGTACCCATTTCGGTGCTGCGGCGTATGGTCGCCGCTTCCATCGAATGCTTTCTCGCCGAAAAGGACGAAGAAGACCTCCCCAGTTATCCGGATCTGCTCAGGGCCATGATCGATATTATTATGAACGGGATCCGGGCACGGGATTGCGCTTTGCCGCCCGCAGCCGGGATCGGGGAGGGAGCAGAATGGAACTTACCTTAAAGCAAAAAGCAGCCTTTGGCATCGGCGCTGTGGGCAAGGACATGGTATATGCCCTGTCCGCATCGTATGTGATGTACTATTATCAGGATGTTTTGGGCCTTGGCGCCACATTTGTGGGGCTGATCCTGATGATCGCGCGCGTTTTTGACGCGCTGAACGATCCCTTTATGGGTGTGCTGGTGGCCAAAACACACAGCCGCTGGGGCCGGTTTCGTCCGTGGCTGTTCAGCGGCACCGTGCTGAACGCACTGGCGCTCTATGCCCTGTTTGCAGCGCCGCAGCTGGAACAGGCGGGGCTGATGGTTTATTTTTCCGTTGTCTATATTCTGTGGGGCGTCACCTATACGATGATGGATATCCCCTATTGGTCGATGATCCCCGCCGTAACCAGAACACCGGCCGACCGGGAGCATCTTTCGGTGGTGGGCCGCACCTGCGCGGGCGTGGGCAGCGCGCTGATCGCCATGTTTACCGTGCTGCTTGTGGGCGTTTTGGGTGGGGGCAACGAGCGCACCGGCTTTGCCCGGTTCGCGCTTATCGTCTCCGGGATCTTTATTGCGGCCGAAGTGCTGTGCTGCGTTTTCTTTCGGGAAAATTCCCGGGCCGAGATGAAAACTGCCGGTGTAAGGGAAATGTTCTCGGCACTTTTGCGCAACGATCAGGCCATGGTAGTGGTGGCCAGCATTGTGCTCATCAATTCTTCCCTGTATCTCACCTCCAATTTTGTCATCTACTTTTTCAAATACGATTTTGGCGGCGCCGCCTGGCAGGCCGATTACACGCTGTTCTCTACCGTCGGCGGAGCCGCCCAGATCCTGGGTATGATGGCGCTCTATCCCCTGCTGCGCAAAAGGCTTTCCAGCACGCAGGTGTTCGTGCTCAGCATGGGAACGGCGCTTTTCGCCTACGCGCTTTTGCTGGCGATTTGCCTTGCGGGGTTTTCTTCCGGTCTGCCGCTGCTGCTGGTTCCCGGCGTACTGATTTTTGCCTGCAACGGGATGCTTTCCGTACTCACCACGCTGTTTTTGTCGAACAGTGTGGATTACGGCCAGCTGAAAACCGGCCGGCGGGAAGAAAGTGTGATCTTCTCCATGCAAACGTTCGTAGTCAAGGCGGCCTCCGGCGTGGCGGTGTTTTTCACCGGCATCGGGCTGGATCTGATCGGCCTGCAGGGCAATACGGATGATGTGGGCCCCGCCGCCGCGCAAAGCGCCGAAACATTGCTGGGCCTGCGCCTGATGATGACGGTTTTGCCCATAATCGTGCTGGCCGTAGCGCTGGTGCTGTTCCGCCAAAAATTTACGCTTACCGACAGCCGCGTAGAAGAGATCGGCCGGCAGCTGCAAAAGCAGGCAGGATCGGATGGATGAATGAACTGAAAGGAGAGCAATATGGAGAAGGATGTTCGTGTGATCGAGGTAAAAAGAAGCATTTTTGAAAACAACGATCAGGATGCCGCCCGGCTGCGCGCCGAGCTGAAGGAAAAAAAGGTATTTCTTTTGAATCTGATGTCCAGCCCCGGGGCGGGAAAAACCACCACGCTGCTGGCGCTGGCCCGCGCCCTGAAGGGCCGCCTTAAAATGGGTGTAATGGAGGCGGATATCGATTCTGCCGTAGACGCCGAAAAAATGCTGGAGGCTGGGGTAAAGGCCATCCAGATCCATACGGGCGGTATGTGCCATTTGGATGCGGATATGACACGGCAGGGCCTGTACGAATTTGGCATGGACGGCGCGGAGCTGATTGTGCTGGAAAACGTGGGCAATCTGGTATGCCCCGCGGAATTTGATACCGGCGCGGTGCGGAACATGACGATCCTTTCGGTGCCGGAGGGCGACGACAAGCCCCTCAAGTATCCGCTGATGTACGAAAAATGCGATCTGCTTGTTGTAAACAAAACGGATGTAATGCCCTATTTTGATTTCGACAGGCAAAGGATGGAGCAGTACGCAAGACAGCGCAACCCGAAGATTGATATCCTTTATATTTCGGCCAAAAACGGCGAAGGCATCGACGCGCTTGCGGATTGGATCGTGGCGAAAGCCAACGAGTGGCGGGCGTGAGCGCAGCGTTTTGCGGCATGCAGACGCGGCTTCCAACACAAACAGAAAAGGGTGCAGATCGCAATGAAACAGGAAAACGCAAAAATTCTTGCCGTAGCGGGAAAGGGCGGCGTTGGCAAAACCTCCATTGCGGCAACGCTTGTGCGCATTCTGGTACAGGCGTTTCCGGAAAAACGCATTCTGGCCATTGATGCAGACCCCGCCGTAGGCCTTTCCACCGCTCTGGGCATCGAGGTGCAGTGCACGGTAGACGATATCCGCAAACAGGTGGTTGCGGCCGCAGAGGACGGCGACACCAAAACCGCGATCGAGCTGCTGGGCGAGGCCCGGTACCGTATTTTCGATGCGCTGACGGAAACAGACGGCTTCAGCTTTATCGCCATCGGCCGCCCCGAATCCGCGGGCTGCTATTGCAGGATCAATTCCTATTTAAAGGAAGTGATCAGCATTCTTGCAGAAAACTTCGATTATGTGGTAATCGACGGCGAGGCCGGCATCGAACAAATCAACCGGCGTGTGATGGAAAAGGTGACCCATCTGCTGCTTGTAACCGATTCCAGCAAAAAAGGCACACAGGTGATCCAAACCATCCGCCGGGTAGCGGACGAGCTTGTGATGTACGGGTGCATCGGCGTAATCGCAAACCGCCTGCCCTCCCCCGAGGTGAAAGATCTGATCGATACCGGGGATCTTCCCGTGCTGGCCTATATCCCCTCCGATGCGTCTCTGGCCGAATTCGATCTGAAGGGCGAAAACGTATTCTATCTGCCCTCCGATGCGGCCATTGTGCAGGGGGTGCGGCAGGCGCTGCGGGAAATTGGGCTGATCGAAGCCTGATCCTTCTCTTGCCGCTCTGTTTGTCAAAACCGGCCTTCCCGGTTTGCGCGCCGTGCGGCAGGCGCTGACAAAAGGGGAATCACAGGGGTGCGCCGCGGCGCCGTACTCCCCGTGAAGTTCCGGCAAGCGACCGCAAAAATACGGTGTTGGAGGTTAGCATGAAAGATCTGAAGCATTTGTATTACTTTGAAAAGCTTCTGGAGGACGCAAACAACGAGCTTGTGCGCGAGGCACAGGCGCAGGGCCGTAAATGCGTTGCCACGGCCTGCGAAAATGTTCCCGAGCCGCTGTTAAACCTGCCGGGCGCCTTTTCGGTGCGCCTGCGCGCGCCACGCACCGGCTCCATCGAGATGGCCACCTACTATACCACCAGCTTTTTGTGCGAATACACACGGGCGCTTTTGGAGCGGGCGATGGAGGGCGGCTTCAACTTTACCGATTGTCTGATCGTGCCGGACGGGTGCACCATGCTCAACCGCTGCGCAGAAAACATGGAGCTGCTGCGCACCATGCCGAAGGAGCACTTCTTTTACGAGTACATGGAAATCCCCTTAAAGGCGGACGACAACGGCCTTGCGCTGTACAAGGTACAGTGCCAAAACCACATTTTAAATCCGCTGCACGAAAAATTCGGCATCGATATTTCCGATGCCGCCATCCGCGAAGCCGTGGCGCAGCACAACCGCGTCTGTGAGCTTGTCCGGCAAATTGGCGAATACCGCAAGGAAGAATTCCCAAGGATCACCGGCTACGAATTTCATATCCTAACCATGGCTACTTACGCCGCACCCAAGGATCTGCTGATCGATCGGCTGGAAGAGACCCTCGAGGAGCTGAAGACCCGCAGGCCCGACGAAAAAAAGCCCTATCGGGCGCGTGTGGTGCTCGTCGGCTCCGAGGTGGACGATGTGGACGTGGTGCGCCTCATCGAAGACTGCGGCGCATATGTGTGCGCCGACCGCTTCTGCTACGGCTCATTCCCCGGGCGCGACTGCATCGAGCTTACCGAAGACGAAGACGCGCTGACACAGGTGTGCCGCCAATATCTGTACCGGGGCCAGTGCCCGCGGTATATGAATCAGAATAAGATTCAGGAGCGGCGCAGATATGTGGACCGGCTGGCGTTGGAATACCGCGCGGATGGCATCATCTATCAGCAGGTGAAATTCTGCGATCCCTGGGCTTACGAACGCATGGTGGGCACGCACGTGCTGCGCGAGGATTACCGGTATCCCGTTTTGTCCATCGACCGGCCCTACACCACCGGCAATTCCGGCCAGCTGCGCACGCGCGTGCAGGCCTTTATGGAAAGCGTTGAGCTGAAAAAGCTTCAGGGAGGTGTCAAATAGTGGGCAGAGAGATCGGTAGCGAGCCGCTGGGCAATTTTTACACCAACGGCAAGGTGCGCAAACGCCGCGAATGGCGCGGCGTAAGGGATACCCTTTACGATTATACGCGCTGGCTGCACATTATGGGGATTCTGGCCAAATTCATTGTAAAGCCCCGAAACATCAAGGCCTTTTTCCGGTATCGCTGGATGAGCAACTATCTGGCCGTTCCGATGATGGTAGACCGCCACACTCAGGGGCTGCGCGGCCCGCAGCTGCGCATTGCCCATCTGCAGCTGGATCTTGTTGCGGAAGATGTGGCGCTGCTTCTGGATAAGCTGTTCCGGGGCGACCGCCGCATCGGCAACGACAAGGCCTTTTCGGATAAGGTTGTTCTGATGGACGAAAACGAGATGACCGCGGTGATGATGGGCTTTCCCACACTGAAGGGGCTCAGCCGCGAATCGCCCTCAGTATATATTTCTGTACTGCTCAATCAGTACGCGGTATGCCACTATCTGGATACGGTGCAGGAATACGGCCTGCCGGGAGATGTATGCCCCATGCCGGCCGCCGAGGCGGGCATGTCCATTGACGATGACTTCCCGGTATTGGGCGCCTGCGCCATCCAGTGCAACACTACCTGCGACGGCTCGCTGCTGAGCAACGGCGTGATCTCCAAGCGGCTGGAACTGGAAGACGGCATCCCCTGCTTCCAGCTGGCGGCGCCGCTGCGCCACCGCGAGGACGATGTGCAGGAATATGCCGCGCAGGAGATCCGCAACGCCATCGCCTTCATCGAGGAAAAAACCGGCGAGAAGTGGGATTGGGATTATTACTTCGAGTGCGCAAAGCGGGTAAACGAATCTACCCGGCATCGGCTGGAATGGCTGGAGATCAACAAAACCGATTATCCGCAGGTACTTGGCTCCAGCTTTGCCCTGTACAACGAAACCAACTATATGGCCATCTGCGGCAAAATGCCGGCGTTTGTGGAGGCCGACCGCAAGATCAGCGCGCTCGCCGAGCAGGGGTACAAAAACAAAACAAAGGTGGCAAAGGAATATCGCCACCGCGCCATTATCTGGGGCGTGCAGTCTCACTTTTATTTCGATTTTCTCGTGTGGATCCAAAACTGCTGGGGCATTCTGCCGCTGACGGATATGCTCTCGATGGTATCTACCCGCATCCTCTCGGAAAACGATCGGGAACAGGCGGTTTACGATATGGCCTGGCTGACGGAAAACATGATCATGCGCAACCGCACACACGGCGGCTACAAGGTGCTGCTGGATGAGCTGTGGGAATTCTGCGAGGAGTTCCGTGCCGATACCGTCATTCTGTGGGAGCATATCAGCTGCAAAGCGCTGGACGGCATGCACGGCCAGTTCGAGGAAAAGGCGCGGGAAAAGGGCATCCATCTGATCTGGGTAGATCACGATCTGTTCGACCCGCGCGTCATTACCCGGCAGGAGATCCGCGATCAGGTAAACCGCTACATGCGCACGGTGTTCCGCGAGGAACCGCTGGATCCAACGCTGGAAGTGATCCACGACGAGCATTCCTGGTAAGCAGCGCGGGGCAGCAGCCGCGCCGGTGCAAAGGCAGAGCGGCCGCGCGGCGGGTTGCCCGATGCCCTTGCCGCAGGCGCGTGAACCATACAACGATGATACAGGAGGAAGCAGCAATATGAATTATTACGGCGGATGCGATTCCGGAAGTACTTATACAAAATGTGTGATTCTGGATGAAACCGGCAAAATGGCAGCCGATGTAACGCTGCGCAGCCGCATCAATTCCGTGCTCAGCGCACAGGAAGCGCTGGATCAGGCCGTGGCGCAGGTGCCGGAGCTGAACAGCGCAAAGGATCTTGCCTATCTGGTGGGCACCGGCTATGGGCGCAACAAGGTACCGTTTGCAGACGAAAACATTTCCGAGATCAGCTGCCACGCAATGGGCGTACATGTGGCCGACCCCAGCGTGCGGGCGATTATTGACATCGGCGGGCAGGACGTAAAGGGCATCTGCGTGGATACCGACGGCACCGTGCTGAACTTTGCCATGAACGACCGCTGCGCGGCAGGCACCGGCCGCTTCTTCGAGGCAATGGCCCGCGCTTTTGAAATGGAGCTGCCGGAATTTTCCAAGCTTTCGCTGGCGGCAAAAAACGTTATCCCCATCACCTCGCAGTGCACTGTATTTGCCGAATCCGAGGTGATTTCTCTGGTAGGCGAGGGCAAGCCGATGGAGGAAATTGCCGCGGGCATTGAGCTCTCTGTCGCAAAGCGGTGCTTTGTCATGGCCAAAAAGGCGGGCGCCGCCGATCGCATTACCCTTACCGGCGGCTGCGCCAAAAATGACGGCCTGAAGGACGCGATCGAAAAGGTCTTGAAGCTGAAGGTAATCGATCTGCCCATCGACCCGCAGCTGATGGGCGCTTTGGGCGCGGCGGAATATGCCCGGCAGAAAGGGAGTGCGAAATGATCGACGCCATTCTTCACTTCATCGCCATTGTGGCGGCCGTGGCCGTAGGGCTGTTTGCAGTTACCTTTCTTGTCTACTTTTTCAATCTGGACATGAAGCTCACCGCCGCCCTTTCGCCGCTGTTTGAAAAGCATTACGACAAGATCGACAGAGATAAGCATCTGTAACCGCCATGAAGCTATACGACGAAACCATCCAAAAATGCATTGCGCTGCTGAACACAGGGGAAAGCCGGCCGCTGCCGACAGACGGCGGCGATTGGCCCGAGGTATCCGACCGCAGCATGATCCTGCGCAGCGATATGGCCTACGAGCTTGGTGGCGAGGGCCTTCCCGCCGTTGGCTGTACGCTGGTTACGGCAGAAAAAAGCCTTTGCTCCGCAGATGCGCTTACGCTGCTGGGCCCCGATCTGCCCGAAATCAAACGGGACATTCCTTTCGCGCGCATTGCCATTGTGCGCGTAGCCCCGGATACCATGGGCGAGGGGCAGGCGCTGTATAACGCAATCCGCGCGCTGGAATATACCCGGTATCACTTTTACCCCGAGGGCTTTATGATGCGCGTGTCTTCTACCCGGCACAAGGAGAGTGTGCGCATTGGCAAAAACGCCCTCGCCAAGGGGCTCAGCTTTGCAAAGGCGGGCAGCCGCATGATTTCGGCCTTTCGCAAAAACAGCCGCGTCGAGGCGGTGCGGCTGTTTTATGTAACGCTGGAGTCCTTCGATTACCGCGCGCTGGAGCGCTGTGCCGCCGAGGCGGAGGCCATCACCAAAACCATCGATCATATTTTAAAAAACGCGGTGATGGATTGCGGCGCATGCAGCCTGCAAACCGTCTGCAACGAGGTGGAGGGCCTGCGCGAACTGCATTTTGCACTGTAAAATCGGGAAGGCTTTGCCGCGGCCCGGGCATATTTTGCCCGGGCCGCAGCGAAGATTTCCCCTTAAAAAAACAAAACAGGGAGGAATCCATACGATGTTTGACATGGAACAGTACGAACGCTGGCCAGCCAATCACAAGCACGACAAAAACCCCAGCAAAAAGATCCTTGCCCTTGGCAAAAAGATCACCGATGTCGCCGCCCACAAGCTGGGCAGCGTAAAGGTGGAGGATCCGGAGTATTGGGGCCTTGCCGAGCTGATTACCGAGGAAATGGCGGATGTGGCCCTTGCCATGAAGCTGCGTACCCCTTATACCTTTGCCGAGCTGTGCGGCCTGTGCAAGATCGGCAAGGCCGGGGAGGAAAAATTTCAAAAGCTGCTGGACGAAATGAGCTATATCGGCCTTTTGGAATACGACTACGGCTATCACTACGATCACAACGGCCGCACCGCGCCGCAATCGGAGCGGAGGTATGTGCTGCCCATGTTTGTACCGGGCTCGGCGGAGCTGTTCAACATGGAGGAGCTGCCGGACCGCAGCAATCCCCGTCTGCGCGATCATCCGGACGTGGCCTCGTTCTTCGAGCGCATGACGTACATTCCCCTTGCGGGCATCACACAGATGGTGCCGCCGGGCGGCGCGGGCATCGGCATGCATGTTATCCCCGTGGAAAAGGCCATCGAAATGGAGAACAAATCCGTCGATCTGGAGCACATCTCCTATTGGCTGAAAAAATACGAGGGCCATATCGGCGTGGGCCGCTGCTCGTGCCGCGCCTCGCGCAAAGTACTGGGCGAGGGCTGCGCCGACGACGATTACGGCTGGTGCATCGGCGTGGGCGATTTTGCCGATTACTGCCGCGAGACAGGCAAGGGCCACGATATCACCTACGACGAGGCCATGGCGATCTTAAAGCGCGCCGAGGACAACGGCTTTGTCCATCAGATCACCAACATCGACGGCGAAAACAAGATCTTCGGCATCTGCAACTGCAATGTAAACATCTGCAACGCGTTGCGCACAAGCCAGCTGTTCAACACACCGAACATGTCGCGCTCGGCCTATGTGGCGCATGTGGAAAAGGAAAAATGCGTGGCCTGCGGCCGATGCGTGGAATATTGCCCCGCCGGCGCGGTAAAGCTGGGCCAGAAGCTCTGCACCAAGGACGGCAAAGAGGTGCAGTATCCCAAGCAGCAGCTGCCCGACAACGTAAAGTGGGGCAAGGATAAGTGGGATCCCGATTACCGCGACCACAACCGCATCAACAGCCACAAGACGGGCACTGCCCCCTGCAAAACCGCATGCCCGGCGCATATTGCCGTGCAGGGCTACCTGAAAATGGCCTCGCAGGGCCGTTACACCGACGCCCTCGCGCTGATTAAAAAGCAGAATCCGTTCCCGGCTGTCTGCGGGCGCGTGTGCAACCGCCGCTGTGAGGAGGCCTGCACGCGCGGCACCATCGACGAGGCTGTGGCCATCGATGCGGTGAAGAAATTCATCGCCGAGCAGGATCTGAAGACCGAAACGCGCTACATCCCGCCTGTGGTGATCCCCGCCAGCATTCACAAAGACCGCTTCGACGAAAAGATCGCCATCATCGGCGGCGGCCCGGCCGGCCTTTCTGCCGCGTTCTATCTGGCGCAGACGGGCTATCGCCCCACCGTATTTGAAAAGAGCGCACAGCCCGGCGGTATGCTGCGGTACGGCATTCCCTCGTATAAGCTGGAAAAGAACGTTGTAGATGCCGAGATTGATGTGATGCGCGAAATGGGCGTCGAGATCAAAACCGGCGTAGAGGTGGGCAAGGATGTCACGCTTGGCGAACTGCGCGAGCAGGGCTACAAGGCATTCTACATTGCCATTGGCTGCAGCGCGGGCCGCCTGCCCGGCGTGCCGGGCGAAAACGCCGAAGGCACGATGACCGCCATTGATTACCTGCACAAGGCCAATACGGGCAACGCCTCCTACAACGGAACCGTTGTTGTGGTGGGCGGCGGCAACGTTGCCGTGGACGCCGCGCGCGTCAGTATGCGCAGCGGCGCGGCCGCTGTTACCATGCTCAGCCTGGAGAGCGCCGGCGAGATGCCCGCATCCGACGAAGAGATCGCCGAGGCGAAAGAGGATGGCGTCGCCGTCCAAAACGGCTGGGGCCCGAAGGAAGTGCTCACGCAGGACGGCAAGGTTACGGGCATCGTGTTTAAAAAGTGCGTCTCCGTTTTTGATCAGAACGGCCGCTTTGCGCCTGTCTACGACGAAAACGAAACCATCACCATGGAATGCAGCCGCGTGATCTTCGCCATCGGCCAGCGCACGGTATGGGGCGATCTGCTCAAGGGCGAAAACGTGGAATTCAAGGGCCCGGCCATCGTGGCGGACGGCCTTACGTATCAGACCGGCCAGCCCGATATCTTTGTGGGCGGAGACGTTTACACCGGCCCCAAATTTGCCATCGACGCCATTGCGGCGGGGCACTGCGCAGCCGAATCTCTGCACCGCTATGTGCATAATGGCCATATGACAATCGGGCGCAATCACTGGGAGTTCAACGAGCTGGATAAAAACAACATCCGCGTGGAAAACTACGATAATTCCTCGCGCCAGCGCGAGAACATGGATGCGGCGGTTCCGGCAAAATCCTTCCGGGACGCGCATCTCACTTTTACCGAGGAACAGGTGAAAAAAGAAACCGCCCGCTGCCTTGGCTGCGGCGCCACCATCGTGGACGAGAACCGCTGCATCGGCTGCGGCGTGTGCACCACCAAGTGCGAATTCGATGCCATCCATCTGCACCGCGACAGGCCCGAATGCACCAAGATGGTACCGGCGGAAGATAAGTTCAAGTACATCATCCCCTATCAGCTCAAGCGCGCCGTGCGCATTGCAACGCACAAGGAACAATAAAAAGAGCTTGCCGCCTTTGCAGGCAAAACCGGCCGGGCCGTCCAGACGGGCGGCCCGGCCGGGGCAGGCTTTCTGAAAGAAAGCAGGATACAGCCATGCACGAATTGGGTGTCGTCTTTTATGTTGCCCGGGATGTCAAACAGGTGGCGATCGAAAACCATGTCGAAAAGATCACCGCGGTGACGCTGCAGATCGGTGAAGTATCGGGGATTATTCCCGCGTATCTGATTGATTGCTGGAACTGGACGCGAAAAAAAGAGCCGGTTATGGAAGAGGCCGAGCTGCGCATCGAACAGATTGACGCGGTATCCTTTTGCGAGGATTGCAAACAGGAATATCCCACCGTGCGGTATGCCAAGATCTGCCCGCACTGCGGCAGCGAGCACACCTACCTTCTGCGCGGCAACGAATTTTTGATTAAAGAGGTTGAGGTGTATTAGCAAGGTCTTCCTTCTTCTGGCAGGGGCACATACGCCCTTGTCAGAAGATTTTTGTGTTCCCGGGGCACACTGCGCGTTATCGGCGTCTTTGGGGGCACGCTGCGCAGCTGCAAAAAACGAAACACCGCTTGATATTTCCCCCGTTGTGATACGATTAAGATATCGGGAGAGCGCAAAAACATGAAAAAGTTTTTCCGCATACGCACCGTATGGGATCGCACTGGGTGATTTATGCTCTAAGAGACTTGTTTATCCGATTTTTCGGTAAGTAAGTAGAGACTCTTAGAGCATTTTTCATTGAAGGAGGACTGTGCCAATGCTGAAAACCAAAATCACCCCATTGTACGAACGCCTCAGCCGTGACGATGAATTACAGGGCGAATCAAACTCCATAAGTAACCAAAAATCCATGTTAGAGGACTATGCTCGCCGGAATGGTTTCCCTAACCCGACCCATTTCACGGACGATGGTATCTCAGGAACCCGCTTCGACCGCCCCGGCTTCACCGCCATGATGGAGGAAGTCGAGGCCGGGAACGTAGAGGTGATCATCGTCAAGGACATGAGCCGTCTGGGACGGGACTATCTCAAAGTCGGTCAAATCATGGAAATTCTCCGTCAGCGCGGCATCCGCCTCATTGCCATCAATGACGGCGTGGACAGCCAGAACGGAGAAAATGACTTCACCCCGTTTCTAAACATCATGTATGAGTTTTACGCTCGTGATACCAGCAGGAAGATAAAATCCGTATTCAAGGCTAAAGGCATGAGCGGTAAACACATGACCGGAACTGTTATTTACGGCTACCTGTGGGACGAGAAACGGGAAAACTGGATTGTGGACGAGGAAGCTGCCGCCATTGTCCGGCGTATCTTTGCTATGACCCTGGAAGGGTACGGCCCCTATCAGATAGCCACCCGGCTGGCCGCTGACAAAATCGAAATTCCTTCTGTTCACCTTGCCCGGTATGGCGAGGGCGTGAACCAGAATCGCACTATCAAGGACATTTACGGCTGGGGATCGTCAACCATTGTCAACATTCTGAAAAAGCGAGAATACTTAGGCCATACGGTCAATTTCAAGACGCAAAAGCACTTCAAGGACAAGAAAAGTCACTATGTCGATGAAAGCGAGTGGACGATTTTCGAGAATACCCATGAGCCAATCATTACGCAGGAAATGTATGATAACGTCCAGCGCATCCGCGCCAATGTCCGCCGCTACCCTGACGGCTGGGGCGAGGCCGCACCGCTGACCGGGCTTCTCTATTGCGCCGACTGTGGCGGCAAGATGTATGTCCACCGGGTCAACAACGGCAAACGGGTTTCGCAGTACACTTGCTCCCAGTATAGCAAAGTCCCCGTGGGAACCCTCTGCCCCACCCAACACCGCATAGCGGAAAAGGTAGTCCTGTCCCTTGTCTCCGATACGCTCCACGCCATAGCCGACTACGCCAAGACTGACCGGGCTGCGTTCATCCGCACCGTCCAGGAGGCCCAAGTCAACCAGCAGGACAGCGACATCAAGAAGAAGCGGCGCAGGCTGGCGGCGGCACAGAAGCGGGCTGGAGAGTTAGAACGGCTGATGTGTAAGATTTACGAGGACAATGCCCTGGGCCGTCTGTCAGATGCCCGGTATGCCGCCCTGGACGCACAGTACGCCAAGGAGCAGGAGGCGCTTTCCAAGGAGATCACCGAGTTGGAGAAGTCCGTCAAGGGTTACGACCAAGGCAAACGGTCTGCTGAGAAATTCATTGCCATGATTGACAAATACCAGGATTTTGACACCATGACCACCACCATGCTCAATGAGTTTGTCGAGAAAATCCTTGTCCATGAGCGTGACCAGAAGGGCCGTCAGGACACCGGGCAGGAGGTAGAAATCTACTTCAATTTTGTTGGAAAGTACATCCCGCCTACCTTGAAGGAAGCGGAGCCGACCCCGGAGGAATTGGAAGAACTTCGGAAGAAGAACGAGCGCCGGGAGCGGGCGCACCGGGCCTACCTTCAGTGCAAGGCCAGCGGAGCGCAGAAGCGGTATGAGGATAAGATCAAGGCTAGGAAAAAGGCTGAAATGGACGCCAAAAAAGACGCTATCCGGGCCGAGGATATGGCAAAGGGTATCTATACCCCTGTGGGCAAGCTGTCCCGAAAAGAGCCGCAGAGGGCGGCACAGGCCAGTGCAGCAATTTGAGAGTGCGAAAGGAGATTTGACGCAATGGAATTGACTTATATTCGTGTGGGAGATTATTATATCCCTAATCTGGTGGCGGACGAGCCAGAGCCGGTCAGGACAGTGGGCAAGTACGGCAGTCTGCGGCGCACCTACTTGAAGCAGCACAAGCATGACTTGTGGCGGGAGCTGGCAGGCAGTGGAAAACTCACCGCCCACCTGCTGGACATTGACGATACCGCCCAGGAGTGGATGGACAGGATGCTCCCGCAGATGATGGAGGCCGCTGGTGTGACCGAGGAATTGAAAGCCTCTGACCAGATGGCGTGGGTAGGGCTGATGAATAATTGCCGGGCCAGAGTGGAAGAAATCATTATGGCAGATTTGATTTATGTTTAGGGGGCGATTTGATGCTGACATTTGAGAAAGTGCTTGCAATTTTCGATGATTACCTTCAGCAAGACCCGCTCTATGAAGTTGTGTTCACTAAACACGGTTATGCGTTAATGGCTTGGGAACCTGCGCGGAGTACTTGGTATAGTGCGGAGCATATGGCCACGCCGGAGGTTTTGCTGGACAGCCTGCTGGACGCTTACGCAAGTTTTATGGAAGATCAGATAACCGACAATGAGCGGGATTTGACCGAACAGGAAACTGCGGAGATAAAACGTCAGTGTGATTTGCTCCGGGCAAAGTGCATGGGCCAATAGCGGCAGAGCGGGACAGGAGGGCGCGGTCAAGCGTCCTCCTGTCCGTTTGGTTGGGCCTGTTCAATCTGCACGATTTCTTTTGCTGTTGCGGTCACGATCCGCAGCCCGTTATCGTTTATACCATCCAGCAGAGCATCAAGCTGACGGCGCTGGGTATTCTTTCCTGTGGGCCGCTCTAAAAGGAATTGGTCAACCGATATGTTGTAGCGCAGCATTAACTCGAAAAAGATTTGCAGACTTGGGTGCTGGCCCTTGTTCTCAATGTTGGCAAGATAGCGCGGGGATAAGTACATCTCGTCACATACCTTTTTCCGGCTCTCTTTACGTTCCAGCCGCGCCGCTTTGATTGCCGCCCCAAAAGCCTTAAAGTCATATCGTG
>Ga0137306_101262_pt1 | contig 26797 bp, 22 predicted proteins | sample Inofroosms_March_FD_97187 | JGI IMG/M metagenome (GOLD analysis project Ga0137306, IMG submission 97187) | Mouse cecal microbial communities from Vienna, Austria - N-Acetylneuraminic and N-Acetylglucosamine D2O microcosms_March | ecosystem: Host-associated > Mammals > Digestive system > Large...
AAATGTATCCACTCTGCAAACAACGATGTAAGCGATAGCTTTACTAACGGAGTACTCATCGAGTAACCTGCTATGCCGTAATAGAGAAATTCCAGTCGCTTTATTATGGCACCTCGGTATAACCTCAGTATGTTGAGTCTGCTGGGAAGACTGTGACAAGCATCGCCGCGGAGGATGGAATGGTTGTAAACAATTAGATAACATGACTAACATAATGAAAAAGTAAAACGAATATTTATCTGAGTGACAATGCTCCGTTGTATTGCGATGCAGGTCACAGTCTTCCCAGATATAAGAGGAAACGGAAAAAAGGATGCCAAGATGGGGGCATCCTTTTTTCACACGATTTAATATTAGTTTAATTTTCCAGTGGTAATTTATACATACTGTGGAATACAGACGTACAAAATATGAAAAAAAGACGGGAGTAGATGATGAACCATTTAGAAGAACTTGAGGCAGAAGCAATCTATATCATGAGAGAAGTTGCAGCAGAATGTGAGAAGCCGGTTATGCTGTACTCCATCGGCAAGGATTCTTCAGTAATGCTTCACCTGGCATTGAAGGCGTTCTATCCGGAGAAGCCGCCTTTTCCTTTTCTGCATGTGAATACGACGTGGAAGTTCCCGGAGATGATTGAGTTCCGGGACAGAAGGGCAAAAGAGCTCCAGATTGAAATGCTGGAATACATTAATGAGGATGGTGTAAAACAGGGGATTAATCCCTTTGATCATGGTGCCGCGTATACGGATATCATGAAGACACAGGCATTAAAACAGGCTTTGGACAAATACGGCTTTACTGCGGCTTTTGGCGGGGGAAGGCGGGACGAAGAGAAGTCCCGGGCAAAAGAGCGGATTTTTTCGTTTCGGAATTCTGAACATGCATGGGATCCGAAAAACCAGCGTCCGGAGATGTGGAAGCTCTATAATACGAGGATCAACCAGGGTGAGAGCATCCGGGTATTTCCACTGTCCAACTGGACGGAAGCCGATATCTGGCAATATATTAAAAAAGAAAATATACCGATCGTGCCTTTATACTTTGCTAAGCCCCGGCCGGTCATCGAACGGGACGGCAATATCATTATGGCTGCAGACGACAGGCTAAAGCTTCTGCCTGGCGAGAAGATCGAGACGAAGATGGTGCGTTTCCGCACACTGGGCTGTTATCCGCTGACAGGCGGAGTAGAGTCTTCGGCAGCTACGTTAGATGAGATTATCGAGGAGACACTGGGAGCCGTGGAGTCAGAGAGGACAAGCCGAGTCATCGATTCGGACGGCGGTTCCGCCAGTATGGAAAAGAGGAAGCGAGAGGGATATTTTTAAGATGAAAAATGACTTATTAAAATTTATCACATGCGGCAGTGTAGACGACGGGAAATCTACGCTGATCGGCCATATGCTCTACGATGCGAAGCTGCTGTTCACGGATCAGAAGAAAGCGCTGGAGCTGGATTCCAAGGTGGGTTCCAACGACGGAAAGATCGACTATTCCCTGCTGCTGGACGGGTTGATGGCAGAGCGGGAGCAGGGGATCACTATCGATGTGGCTTACCGCTATTTTACGACGGAGAATAGAAGTTTTATTGTGGCTGATACTCCGGGACATGAAGAATATACGAGGAATATGGCGGTGGGAGCGTCATTTGCTGCGCTCAGCGTCATCCTGGTCGATGCCAGCCAGGGCGTTCTCCTTCAGACGAAGCGCCATGCCAGAATCTGTGCATTGATGGGGATCCGCCATTTTGTCTTTACGGTGAACAAGATGGATCTGGTGCATTACGATCAGGCGCGTTTCCGTAAGGTAAAAAAAGATATTAAGATGTTGATGTCGGAATTTGACTATAAGACGATAAAGATCATCCCGGTGTCTGCGACAGAGGGAGATAATATTACGAAAAAATCAAATCAGATGGTGTGGTATACCGGGCCGTCTCTCCTCCATTATCTGGAGACGATAGATGTATCGAAGGAGGATGAGAATGCCGGGTTTGTCATGCCAGTTCAGCGCGTGTGCCGCCCAAACAGGGGATTCAGAGGTTTCCAGGGACAGATCGCGTCAGGCGAGATCGCGGTGGGCGATACGGTTACTGTCCTGCCAAGCAAGGAGAAAGCCAGGGTGGCGGGCATCCTTCAGGGGGATCAGGAAGTGGACAGAAGCAGGAACGGCCATGCGGTCACGATCCAGCTTGATACGGAGATCGATGTGTCCAGAGGCTGCGTTCTGACGAAGGACAGCAGCATGACGGTGGGCAGGATGCTGATCGCCTCCATACTGTGGATGGACGACAGCAATCTGACGGCGGGGATGAATTTCCTGCTGAAGCTGGGAACTCAGCAGGTTCCGGCGACTGTCCTGGGGATTAAGCATAAGATCGACATTAATTCGGGCAACAAGATCGAAGCATCGACGATCTGCAAGAATGAGATCGCCCTCTGTGAGATTTCCGTGGGAAGCAAGATTGTATTCGACGAGTTTTCCAATCATCAGGAGCTGGGATCGCTGATCTTGATCAACCGGATCACCAATATGACCTCTGCCTGCGGGGTGGTAGTCCAGGAAAGCTTGAGGGAAAATAATCTTACCTGGAATAATATGGATATTACGAGAACGCTCAGAGAGGGTCAGTTAGGCCAGAAGGCTGTCACGGTGTGGATGACCGGGCTGTCAGGTTCTGGCAAATCTACAGTTGCCAACGCCCTGGAAAAGAAGCTGTTCTCCATGGGCAGACATACGATGCTCCTCGACGGGGACAATATCCGGATGGGGCTTAATAAGAATCTTGGCTTCGGACAGCAGGACCGTATTGAAAATATCCGAAGGATCGCCGAGGTAGCGAAGCTGATGAATGATGCGGGGCTCATCGTCCTTACTTCCTTTATCTCGCCTTATGCGCAGGATCGGAGAAATGCGAAGAAGATCATCGGGGACAGCTTTGTGGAGGTCTATATCAGCACTCCGCTTGAGGAATGTGAGCGCAGGGATATAAAAGGGCTTTACAAGGCGGCGAGAGAAGGGAAGATCGCGGACTTTACGGGAATCACCAGTCCCTACGAAGAGCCGGAGAACCCGGACATTACGATTGATACCTCGCAGTATGACCTTGAGCAGTGTGTAGATATCATTATCCAGAAATTGGAAGAGTTTATATAATTATTTTGTTACGGAGGATGCGAATGAAAACATTATATGTGCACATAGGGACGCCGAAGACCGGTACATCTGCGATACAGGAATTATGTACGGTGAACCGGAAGGTACTTGAGAGCAAAGGGTATTGCTATCCCGACTTTAAGAATTATTATGCCGGATATTCCAAACGGCGCAATGGGATGTTTCTCCAGAAGAGCATTTACCGGGACGGCGTGCGTCAGATCGGGGAAGAAAAGCAGCGTTTTCAGGAAAATATGAATTATATCTTGCATCAGTTTAAAATATATGATAATGTTATTCTTTCAGATGAGGGTATCTGGACGGCAAGTTATAAGCTGGGAGAATCCTTGTGGAAAGATTTAAAAGCCGCTGCCGACCGCTATCAGTTCACGGTAAAGATCATCGTGTATCTGAGACGGCAGGATGTGTATATGGATTCCCGCTGGAAGCAGCGGGTCAAAGGAAATTCGCTGAAGAAATCTGCGTCATATATACCGTGGGAAAAGTATATCAGCGATTATCCGGCAGAGCTTCAGCTTGATTATGATAAAGCGCTTGGAGAGATGTCCGGAGTGCTTGGAAAAGAAAATATCATCGTGCGCCGTTATGAGCGGAACCGTTTTCCAGACGGCATGATCCAGGCAGATTTTTTAAGTATTATCGGGCTTGAGCTGACGGATGAGTACCTGATACCAAAGGATACGGTGAACCAGAGCCTTTCCGGGAATACTTGCGAGATTAAGCGGGTTTTGGGTACGCTGCCGGAGCTTACTGAGGATGAGAGTATCTTTTTGAGACGTGTCTTACTCAGCTACAGCAAGATCTCGGAGCAGACATATCCCAGCAGTATGTTTTCCATCGAGGAGGCGAAGGATTTCCTGGAGCAGTTCCAGGAAGGGAACCGCAGGGTTGCGGAGGAATATCTGGGCGAGCCGGGTGAAGAGCTGTTCGATCTGAGCTTTAAGGAGCTTCCGAAGTGGGACAAGAGTAATCCGTGCATGATGGACGATGTTATCCGTTTTGCCGCAGAGGTGAATATCAGCGTGCTCCGAAGGATGGAGAAGGAGAATGAGGCTTTGCGGGCAGAGATTAAGGAGATGAAGCATAAGCTCAGGCATCCCTTTAAGACAGCGGTAAAAATATTGTTGAAAAAGAGGAAGTAACATGAAAAAAAGAATTTTGCAGGTTTTTCTGATGGCAGGTTTTCTGACGGTATCCGCAGTTTTAGCAGGGTGCGGGAAGAGTTCCGGAGATAAGGAGCTGACTATCGGATATTTTAATAATGTCACCCATGCGCAGGCTCTTTATATGAAAGCGACAGGTTCCATGGAGGAAGCGCTTCCGGATGGCATGAAGGTGAACTGGACAGCCTTCAATGCAGGACCTGCCGAGGTTGAGGCGCTGTTTGCCGGAGATATTGATATCGGATATATCGGGCCGGTGCCGGCGGTTACTGCCAATGTCAAGTCGAAAAGTGATGTTAAGATATTATCAGGAGTATCGAAGGCCGGGGCGGTACTGGTGAAGTCTCCGGAATCAGAGATTCAAAGCGCGGCTGATCTGGACGGAAAGACGGTCGCGATCCCGCAGATTGGCAACACTCAGCATCTGTGTCTGTTGAAGCTTCTGGAGGATAACGGCCTGTCCCCGGCGGATAAGGGTGGAACCGTGAATGTAACTGCGGTGGAGAATGCGGATGTGATGAATATGATGGATCAGGGCAACATCGACGCTGCCCTGGTTCCTGAGCCATGGGGCACGACGCTGGAGAAGAACGGCGCCCAGATCGTGCTTGACTATGATGAGGTACATAAGGGCGGCGACTATCCTGTGGCAGTTGTGGTAGTCCGCAGTGAATTCATGGAAGAGAACCCGGAGGCGGTGGAGGTTTTTCTTGCGGAACATGAGAAGGTGACGGATTATATCACTGCCAATGTGCCGGATGCCTCTGCTGTAGTCAATAAAGAGATCAATGACGCTACAGGGAAATCCCTGGATGAAGCGGTGCTTTCGGGCGCTTTCGGGAAGATCGTATTCACTACAGATGTCAATGAGGACGCCATCAGAGAATTTGCAGATATCTCACTGGAGCAGGAATTTATCATGGAAGATTACAAGGATATTTTTGTTGAATAACAGAAAGGCTTTCATATGTCGCTAATACTGAAAAATGTCAGCAAAACCTTTGAGGATACCAAAGGAGACGTGTTAAACAATATTAATCTGGAGATACAAAACGGCGAATTTGTCTGTGTTGTCGGTCAGAGCGGGTGCGGGAAGAGCACCCTTCTGAATCTGATCGCGGGGCTTGAGAAGCCCACGTCCGGAGAGATCCTGCTGAATGGCAAAGGGTTTGACGGTCCTTCCGCCAACCGTGTCGTCATGTTTCAGGAGCACGCGCTGTTCCCGTGGCTGAATGTTATCGAGAATGTGAAATTCGGCATGAAGCTTGCCGGTCTTCCGGCAAAGGAGCAGGAAGATAAGGCGATGAAATATCTGCGGATGATGCAGCTTGAGGAGTACCGGGATTATGCGATACACCAGCTCTCCGGCGGGATGCGCCAGAGGGTGGCGTTAGCCAGGGCGCTGACACTGGATTCTGAGATTCTCCTCATGGACGAGCCGTTCTCGGCCCTTGACAAGCAGACGTCGAACCGTCTCAGGTCGGAGCTGCAGGAGATCTGGCTTAAGACGAAGCGCACGATTCTATTTATCACCCACAGCGTGGAAGAGGCAGTGTATCTGGCGGACAGGGTGATTGTCATATCGCCTGCAAAGAACAGCATCGCGGATGTGATCGCTATCGATCTTGAGCGGCCGCGTTATGTTTACGATGAGAAATTCGTCGATTACCGCCATAGAATTCTGGAGGAAGTGCAGGGGAATGCTGACCATGAAAAAAAGTAAATTGTTTCGATCAAAATATATTTCAGAAATTGTCTTTTTGTGCGGAGTGATCGTTCTATGGCAGATAGTTTATACGCTTGGGGTCGATGTCTTTTCCATATGGAAGGCTTATGCTATGCCGTCCCCGGCAGGTGTGCTAAAGAGCTTTGCCTTGCTGTGCCAGAACGGCTCGCTGCTTCCGGCTATCGGCTTCAGCCTTCTGCGCGGGCTTGCAGGGTATCTGATCTCCGTCGTGGCGGGGAGCATTCTGGGATTTTTGATGAACTGCTTTCCTTATCTTCATCAGAACCTCAGGCCGTTAGTGATGGGGATCCAGACGCTGCCCAGTATTTGCTGGGTGCCTTTTTCTATCCTGTGGTTCGGGCTGACGCAGCAGGCGATAATCTTTGTTGTGGTTATGGGTTCTGCGTTCAGTATCGCCATCGCCTCTGATAATGCTATCCGCAATGTCCCGCCGATCTATAAGAAGGCGGCGCTGACGATGGGAGCTACTTCCAGGCAGGTCTACCGGGAAGTGATCCTGCCGGCCAGTTTTCCAGAGCTGATCTCGGGGCTTAAGCAGGGCTGGTCTTTTGCCTGGAGGGCGCTGATGTCGGGCGAAGTCATGACTACCTGTATCGGACTTGGGCAGACCTTGATCACGGGGAGGAATCTGGCAGATATCAATCAGGTCATGCTGGTGATGATCGTGATCATCCTTATCGGGATATTCATTGACCAGATGTTCTTCGGAAGACTGGAAAAATACGTCTATCAGAAAAGGGGCATGTAAACGAAAAACCGCGCAGGGCTACCGCGTTAGATTTCTGGCCGCAGCCACCGCTGCGCATGTGTTTGTGAAGCAGCGCTATCAGAAAAATATTCTGCGCCAAACTATCCAAAACATAATTTATGCTGTATAGATAAAGAGCCGGCAGGAATCATCCTGCCGGTCAAATTATATTACGGCTGTTTTTCTTTTATTTCCCGGAGACAGCTTTTAACGCCTGGGCGAGCTGGTCGGGGCAGGATGTGGATTTGAAGCCGCATTTGATCCCTTCCAGACGGGAAATGGCCTCATCCACGTTCATCCCTATCACAAGGCGGGCTACACCCTGGGTATTGCCGCTGCATCCGCCGACGAATTCGGCATCCTTGATCACGTTATCTTCTACGTCTACGCGGATGAGCTGCGAGCAGACGCCGACTGGTTTATACTCCATAATAAATTCCTCCTCTGGCTATGTATATATCAAGAAAAGTATAGCAGAGAACGGGAAGGAATGCTATACTATTTCTTGAATTTATTTATACGGAGGAAGAGACGGATGATAGGTATTATTGGAGCAATGGAAGAGGAAGTCGCAGCCCTGAAAGAGGCTATGGATATTCAGGAGACGAAGGAGATCGCGGGTATGGCGTTCTGCCGGGGAGTGCTCTGCGGGAAGGACGCGGTCGTGGTGAGGAGCGGCATCGGCAAGGTGAATGCAGGAATCTGCGCGCAGGTGCTGGTGGACCGTTTTGGAGCGGACATGCTGATCAACACGGGGATCGCGGGTTCTTTGGATGCGCGGATTGACATCGGGGATATGGTGATCTCTACGGATGCCCTCCATCATGATATGGACGCGACGATATTCGGCGATCCGGCGGGGCAGGTGCCGAGGATGGATGTGCTGTCGTTCCCGGCGGATCCTGCGCTGGTCGAGAAGGCGAAGGCGGCGAATGAGAAGGCGAACCCGGAGATTCATACATTTACTGGAAGGGTGGCAAGCGGCGACCAGTTTATCTCGTCTGCAGAGGCGAAGGAGAGGATCGTAAGCCTGTTTCACCCGCTCTGTACGGAGATGGAGGGGGCGGGGATCGCCCAGACGGCTTACCTGAACAAAGTTTCGTATGTCATCATTCGGGCGATTTCGGACAAAGCCGACAACAGCGCGGTCATGGACTATCCGGAGTTTGAAAGGCAGGCAATCGCCCACAGCGTGCGGCTTATGAAGGAGCTTCTAACATCGCTTTAAGCATTTATCTGGAAAAATCTGCGGTAAAACGACAGGATCTGACAGGAGAATGTCGCTTTATGGAGAACGGATTTCGTCGCTCTTTTCTGGGATTTCAAGTATAATTCCCATGAAAGGAGGGCTTATTCTATGTTAAGGATGATAGTGGATAAGCAGATCATAGTCATAGCGCTGGGTATTTTCACGGCGGCCGGTATTCTGAGTAAATGTATGGTGAACGGAGTGCTTGCGCGCCTGGTGCGTGCGGCGGGCAACATGAACAAGAGCAACCATCCGCTGATGCGCCTGGTGCGTGCAAAATTTGAACATGCCTGCATGGTCAGTGAAAAGGTGGAGAATGTGGAGGTGTTTGTGGACAAGTATCTTTACAGCTACAAGGTGCTCGGGATCCAGCTTCACAGTCTCAGGCGGCTGGAGAAGGCATCCGCGCTCCTGTGTGTTGTCACCGGCCTTCTGGGGGCGGTTGTTACATACAGCATCTACGGGATGAATGATCTCGTGCTGCAGACAGGAGTGATCGGCGCAGGGCTTGGGATTCTCGTGTATGTGTTCCATCTGACAACTGACGAAAATTACCGGATGCAGATGGCGAGAAATTACATGGTTGATTATCTGCAGAATGTTTGTCTCCACCGCTATGAGAAAGCGCATCAGAAGGAAATGAATGAAAAAATGTCAGCGGCCGGATGGGATCCGGATGAGGACAGGGAACAGGAGAGCGGGCTGGCGGAAGAAGGTTTTGCGGCGGCAGGGCTTGACGAGGACGAGTTCGAGGAGACGGATATGGTGATGGAAATGGCCGGTCAGGAGCGGATGAAAGGATCCGGGGCAGAAAAGATCGTGAAGATGGAAGCGGCCGGCCAGGAGCGTGCAAGGACGCCGAAGACGCAGACGGTGAAGATGCGGGACGGGAATGGGCAGGAGCCGGTAAGGCCAAGGCCAGGCAAAGAAGTACCATCGCCCCAGACCCCGCCGGAGATCCTTCCCCCTTCTATGCCGGAGCCTTATCGGGTTCCTGAGACGAATAAGGGAGAGAAAGACCGGGTGCGGGAAGCTTTGCGGAAGGCGGAAAGAGAAGAGCCGGAAGGGACAGAGCAGAAGTCGGTGGAGAGGGAGATTCTTATCCGACAGATACTAGAGGAGTTTATGGCTTGATTATAGGGCGCTGATTTGTTAAAATATATTATATATACAAAAAATATAAATATATTTTGAAGGAAGGACGGATTTGCGCTATGGCAAAAGTAACATTTGACTATTCAAAGGCAGCAGGATTTATCAGTGACCACGAGGTGGAGTCCATGAAGAAGATCGCTTTGCAGGCGAAGGATGAGCTTCTGGGAAGAGAAGGCGCGGGGAATGATTTCCTTGGCTGGATCGACCTCCCGGTGGATTACGATAAGGAGGAATTTGCGAGGATCAAGGCGTCTGCAGAGAAGATCAAGGCTGATTCGGAGGTGCTGGTGGTTATCGGTATCGGCGGTTCCTATCTCGGGGCGAGAGCTGCGATCGAATTTTTACGCCACAATTTCTACAACATGGTTTCTAAGGAGGTACGTAAGACTCCGGAGATCTACTATGCAGGAAACAGCATCAGCAGCACATATCTGAAGCATCTGATCGACGTGATCGGGGACAGGGATTTCTCGGTGAATATCATTTCCAAATCAGGTACGACGACGGAGCCGGCGATCGCATTCCGCGTATTTAAAGCGATGCTTGAGAAGAAATACGGTAAGGAAGGGGCGGCAAAGAGGATCTATGCGACGACTGACAAGGCAAGAGGAGCCCTTAAAGGTCTTGCAGATGAGGAAGGATATGAGGAGTTCGTCGTGCCGGATGATGTGGGCGGACGTTTCTCGGTACTTACAGCAGTGGGGCTTCTCCCGATCGCAGTCAGCGGGGCAGATATTGACAAGCTGATGGAAGGGGCGGCATCCGGAAGAGAGATGGCGGTTAATAACGCATTTGAGGATAATGACGCGCTGAAATATGCTGCGGTCCGCAACATCCTTCACCGGAAAGGCAAATCCGTTGAGATCCTGGCAAATTATGAGCCGAGCCTCCACTATGTATCTGAGTGGTGGAAACAGCTTTACGGCGAGAGCGAAGGAAAGGATCAGAAGGGCATCTTCCCGGCATCCGTAGACCTTACCACGGATCTTCATTCTATGGGGCAGTTTATCCAGGACGGAAGCCGCATCATGTATGAGACGGTGCTGAATGTAGAAGAGTCGCAGGAGGAGATCATCATCGGCGAGGAGCCGGTGGACCTTGACGGGCTGAACTATCTTGCAGGAAAGAATGTTGACTTTGTGAATAAGAGTGCTATGAACGGAACGATCCTTGCGCACACGGACGGCAATGTCCCGAACCTTGTCATCAATATCCCGGCGCAGGATGAGTACTCACTGGGACAGTTGTTCTATATGTTTGAGTTTGCCTGCGGCGTAAGCGGATATATCTCAGGGGTGAATCCGTTCAACCAGCCGGGCGTTGAGAGCTATAAGAAGAATATGTTCGCACTCCTTGGCAAACCAGGATTTGAAGAAGAGAGAGAGAAGCTTCTTAAGAGATTATAAGGAAAGCTTATAGAATGCGGATAAGATGAGCACACTATATGATAAGTTAAAGCGATACAGCGAATCAGATTATTACGGCTTCCATATGCCGGGGCATAAAAGGCGCGGCATCCTGGGGGAGACTGGCGAAGGGACAAGCCTTCCCTATGGGATCGATATCACGGAGATCGAAGGATTCGATGATCTCCACCATGCGCGCGGGATACTCAAAGAGGCCCAGGAGAGGGCGGCGGCAGTTTACCGTGCAGAGGAGACGTATTTTCTCGTAAATGGAAGTACAGCCGGAATCCTGAGCGCTGTCTGCGGTGTAACTGAAAAAGGAGATACTATACTTGTGGCAAGAAATTGCCACAAGTCTGTGTATCATGCGATATATCTGAATGAATTGAACCCGGTCTATCTGTATCCGGGCTTTGACGGCAGGGCCTGCCTGAATACAGAGATCAGGCCGCAGGATGTAAAGGATGCCCTTGTGCGTTATCCAAAAGTGAAGGCAGTTGTGATAGTATCTCCAACCTATGACGGAGTGGTGTCAGATGTGGCCGCCATCGCGGAGGCGGTGCATGAAAAGGGGCTGCCCTTGATCGTGGATGAAGCGCACGGGGCTCATTTTGGTTTTCACCCGGTATTTCCGGATAATGCCAATGTGCAGGGGGCGGATATCGTCATCCACAGTGTGCACAAGACATTGCCGTCGCTGACCCAGACTGCGCTTTTGCATATGAACGGGAAACGGGCAGACAAAGACCGGGTACGGAAATATCTGGACATGCTGCAGACTTCAAGCCCGTCCTATGTGCTGATGGCTGGTATCGATCTGTGTATGGAAGAGCTGCAGAACCGTGCGGGAGAGATGTTTGATTCATATGTAAAGGAGCTTTTAAAAGTCCGGGAAGAACTTTCGGGCCTTAAGCGCCTTGAGTTAATCCGCACGGAATGTTATGATATATCCAAACTGATCATTTCGTCGGGGCGCTCGGGTCTTACTGGGCGGGAGCTTTATGGGCGGCTGCTTTCGGAGTATCATCTGCAGATGGAGATGGCGGCGGGAAGCTACGTGCTTGCCATGACTTCTGTGTCCGATACAAAAGAAGGCTTAGAACGGTTGACAAATGCATTGTTCAGGATTGATAATAGAACAGGACAGAAAAAAGAAAGTATAGATATAGTAGGCATGGGGCTTCCCCGTGCCGAGACGGTATACCCGATTGCCGGGGCGGAGCGAAGGAGCCGCGGCCGTTCTGGGAGCACGCTGGTTCCGTGGAAGAAGGCTGTCGGAGCCGTATCCGCAGAGTATGCGTATCTGTATCCGCCGGGATGTCCGCTGACCGTGCCTGGTGAGAGGATCACTAAGGAGACGGCGGACTGGCTTAGCTGGTATGAGGAGCATGGGTTTGCCGTCGAAGGGCTGAAGAAAGAACGGTACATTGAAGTTTTAGTGTAGCTGCGAAGTACACTACACTAGCCAATGAGCAGATATAGATTACAGGATTAGAAAAGATAAAAGGGAGATACGACATGGGAAGCTTTAAAGATGTAGTGGGACATAAGGACATTATTCAATATATCCGAAATGCGGTCACGATGGAGAAGGTATCGCATGCTTATATTATGAATGGTGCGAGAGGCTCGGGCAAGAAGATGCTGGCGAGCCTGTTTGCCATGACGCTGCTGTGCGAGAAAAAAGGCCCCGATCCGTGCAATACCTGTCACTCCTGCAGGCAGGCGGAGGGCGGCAACCATCCGGACATCATATGGGTCGCCCATGAGAAGCCGAATACGATCAGCGTGGACGATATCCGCGAGCAGGTCAACAATACGGTCATGATCAAGCCCTACCAGGGGCCGTATAAGGTATATATCATCGACCGCGCTGAACTGATGACGCCTCAGGCGCAGAATGCGCTGCTAAAGACGATCGAGGAGCCGCCGGAGTACGCTGTGATCATCCTGCTTACGGAGAATGCGCAGACGATGCTTCCTACGATCAACTCAAGATGCGTGATGCTTAAGCTTCGCAATATCCGGGATACGCTGATCAAAAAATATCTGATGGAGCGGCTTGAGGTTCCGGATTATAAAGCGGACGTCTGCACGGCATTTGCCCAGGGGAATATGGGACGGGCGATCATGCTGGCCCATTCGGAGCATTTTAACGAGATCAGGGACGAGGCGCTCAAGCTTCTGAAATATGTCCGCGAGATGGAGTTTTCCGAGGTGGTCACGGCGGTAAATAATGTCACTGCGTATAAGCTTGAGATAACGGATTATCTGGATTTCATCATGATCTGGTACCGGGATGTACTGCTCTATAAGGCGACGAAGGAGATCGATAAGCTTGTCTTTAAGGATCAGATAAAATACATTAAAGAGCAGGCGAAGACAAGCTCTTATGAAGGAATCCAGAATATCATCGCAGGTCTTGAGAAGGCGAAGACGAGACTTAAGGCGAATGTGAATTTTGAACTTGTGATGGAGCTTTTGTTCCTGACGATAAAGGAGAATTAATCTATGACCAGAGTAATAGGCGTGAGATTCCGTCCGGCGGGAAAGATTTATTTTTTTGCACCGGGAAAGTTGAAGATTAAGACCGGGGATAAGGTGATCGTGGAGACGGCCAGAGGGGTAGAGTTCGGCTCGGTGGTGACAGGACCTAAGGAAGTGGAGGATAAGCAGATCACGCAGCCCTTAAAGCAGGTGATCAGGATCGCCACGCAGGAGGATAAGCAGAAGGAGAATAAAAACCGGGAGAAGGAAAAAGAGGCATTTGGAATCTGCCTGGAAAAGATCCGCAAGCACGGTCTGGAGATGAAGCTGATTGACGCGGAGTATACCTTCGATAATAATAAAGTCCTTTTTTACTTTACGGCTGACGGTCGTATCGACTTCCGTGAGCTGGTGAAGGATCTGGCCAGTGTGTTCCGCACAAGGATTGAGCTGCGCCAGATCGGCGTGCGGGATGAGACGAAGATCCGCGGCGGGATAGGCATATGCGGGCGTGCGCTCTGCTGTCATACGTATCTGTCTGAGTTCGCGCCGGTATCCATCAAGATGGCGAAGGAGCAGAATCTGTCCCTGAATCCCACCAAGATCTCCGGCGTATGCGGAAGGCTGATGTGCTGCCTGACCAACGAAGAAGAGATCTATGAGGAGCTGAACAGCCACCTGCCAGGAAACGGTGACCATGTGACTACACCGGAGGGTCTTAAGGGTGACGTCCAGTCGGTCAATGTGCTGCGCCAGCTTGTCAAGGTGATCGTGACCTTGGACAATGATGAGAAGGAGATCCGGGAGTACAAGGCTTCGGAGCTTAGATTCAAGCCGAGACGCCGCAAGAGGGATGCGAAGCTTTCTAAGGAGGAGATGGAAGAGCTTAAGCGTCTTGAGGAAAAGAACGGGGCTTCAAGGCTGGATGATAACTAGGAAATGTGACGCCCCGTCCGGGAAATATTCCAACGTCACCTCTCTTCCGCTCTGAAAAAACGCAGCAGTGCTAAGCTCGACAAAACCTCGCTAAGCACTGGCGTTTTTTACGGGATGCCTTTTGGAATATTTTCCGGACGGGGCTGTGTGTGGATGGCGGGCCTGGCTTGTTGTGAAGCTGCATGACTTGCTGCGGTGTTCTGGGATTTGTATAGGGGGCTTCGGCATGAATTGTGCAGGATTGCGTGAGACAAGGCTGGTTATGGTGGATATGGATGGCAGAAAGCATATGGGAAATGCGGCTGATGATAGTGAGATGCGGGTTATAGATAAAGGTGTGCGGTGATGAGAGATAAGAGTTTGGTTCGTGACGGGGAGCGGCTGGACGATCTGCAGATCAAGGGATACGAGATCATCCAGCATCCGGGAAGGTTCTGTTTTGGGATGGATGCGGTGCTTCTTTCTTCCTTTGCGAAGGTGAAGAAGGGGGAGCGGGCGCTGGATCTGGGTACGGGAACGGGGATTCTTCCTATCCTGCTTGAGGCGAAAAATAATGGAGAGCATTATACGGGGCTGGAGATCCAAAAGGACAGCGCCGACATGGCGAGAAGAAGCGTCGCGTATAATGGGCTGGAATCAAAGATAGATATAGTGACAGGAGATATTAAGGAGGCGGCTCTTAGGTTCGGGGCGGCCTCTTTTGAGGTGATCACGGTGAACCCGCCGTATATGATCGGGAACCACGGGCTTAAGAACCGGAACGAGGCGCTTTATATCGCCCGGCATGAAGCGCTGTGTACGCTTGATGACATCCTGCGGGAGAGCGCGAAGATCCTTAAGGTAAAGGGGAGGTTCTATCTGGTGCACAGACCCTTTAGGCTGCCGGAGATACTCACGAAGATGTGTGCCTGGGGGATCGAGCCGAAGGAGATGCGCCTGGTGTACCCATTTGCGGACAAGGAGCCGAATATGGTCCTTGTAGGAGGGATCAAGGGCGGCAATCCCCGCATGAAAGTGGGGCCTCCGCTGGTCGTATATGAGCGTGAAGGAAAATACACGGATGAAGTGATGCGGATACATCACGGCTGGGACGAGGCGGCGTACAGGAAAGGAGAATCGGTATGACAGGCACTTTATATCTGTGTGCGACCCCGATTGGTAATCTTGAGGATATGACCTTCCGCTGCGTGCGTATATTAAAGGAAGTGGATCTGATCGCGGCGGAGGACACACGGGGCAGCATCAAGCTTTTGAATCATTTTGAGATAAAGACACCGATGACAAGCTATCATGAATACAACAAGATCGAAAAAGGGAAAAAGCTCGTGGAGCGGATGCTGGGCGGAGAGAATATCGCGCTGATCACAGACGCGGGGACGCCTGGCATCTCGGATCCGGGCGAAGAGCTGGCGGTGATGTGCCATGAGGCAGGAATCCTGGTGACGTCGGTTCCGGGCGCGGCGGCATGTGTCACGGCGCTGACTGTCTCCGGGCTGCCGACGAGGCGGTTCGCCTTTGAAGCATTTCTCCCGGCAGATAAGAAGGAGCGGCAGCAGGTAATCGGGGGGTTGCGGGATGAAATGCGCACGATCGTTATGTATGAGGCGCCCCACAGGCTCATCCGCACGCTGGCACTGCTTGAGGAGGCGCTGGGCGACCGCAGGATCAGTATATGCAAGGAGCTGACGAAAAAGCATGAGACGGTGTTTCGAACGACCCTGCGCGAAGCCGCGGCATACTATGAGGAGCATGAGCCGCGGGGCGAGTATGTGCTTGTGATAGAGGGAAGATCCCGGGAGGAGCTGATCAAGGAGGAGCGGGCGCAGTGGGAGGAGGTCCCCCTGAAGGATCATATGGCGCTGTATATGGAAAAGGGGCTGAGTAAAAAAGATGCCATGAAGCAGGTGGCGAAGGACCGGGGAGTGGGAAAAAGGGAGGTATACCAGATGCTGCTTTTGCAGGAATGACCGGCAGTTAATTGGCAAAAATCATATGTTGGTCATTTTGTATAGAATATTTTAGAAAAATTGTTCAACTTGGGTATACCCCGGCCCCTTGTTTTTTTATATACTCTTTAACAGAAGCGAAACACATTTTTAAACAGATATGCAGTGATGTTTACGCAGAAAAAGCGATTAGAGAAGAATCAGGAGGACGATTAAAATGGCAAGTTTATCTTTACGGCACATTAACAAAACTTATCCAAACGGATATGTAGCAGTTAAGGACTTCAACCTTGAGATTGAAGACAAAGAATTTATCATATTTGTAGGAGCTTCAGGATGTGGTAAGTCTACAACACTCCGTATGGTAGCTGGTCTGGAAGAGATCACCAGCGGCGAGTTATACATTGGCGACAAATTAGTGAATGATGTAGAGCCTAAGGACAGAGATATCGCGATGGTATTCCAGAACTACGCGCTGTATCCGCATATGACAGTATATGATAACATGGCATTCGGTCTTAAGTTAAGAAAAGTTCCGAAGGATGAGATTGATAAGATGGTTCGCGAGGCAGCAAGAATCCTTGATCTGGAAGCTCTGCTTGAGCGTAAGCCAAAGGCTCTTTCCGGTGGTCAGAGACAGCGTGTTGCTATGGGACGTGCGATCGTACGTAATCCTAAGGTATTCCTTATGGATGAGCCTCTTTCTAACTTGGATGCTAAGCTCCGCGGACAGATGCGTATTGAGATTTCCAAGCTTCACCAGAGACTTGGTACAACGATCATCTATGTAACACATGACCAGACAGAGGCTATGACGCTTGGTACAAGAATCGTAGTTATGAATGCTGGTATCGTTCAGCAGGTAGATACGCCTCAGGTACTTTACGATTCACCGTGCAACCTGTTCGTTGCAGGATTCATCGGATCACCTCAGATGAACTTTGTTGACGCAACATGTAAAGTAAAAGGCAATGATGTATACCTTGTAGCAGGTCCTTCAGAGATCAAGCTTGCTCCGGAGAAGGCTAAGAAGCTTGTCGACGGCGGATATAACGGAAAGACAGTTGTTCTTGGTATCCGTCCGGAGGATGTTCATGATGAGCCGGACTTCCTTGCTAAGTCTCCTGATACGGTTATCGAAGCTAAGATCCGTGTATACGAGATGCTCGGTGCAGAAGTATTCTTATACTTCGATTATGAAGGCGCTAACATGACAGCAAGAGTTGAGCCCAGCACAAAGGCAAGAACAGGCGATACGGTTAAGTTCGCTCTTGACGCTTCTAAGATTCATGTATTTGATAAAGAGACAGAGGCAGCAATTACAAACTAGTTTTTAACCATGAGTTTAGAACCGGCTTTCGGAGACGAAAGCCGGTTTATTTGTTCATGTTCATTCCGTAAGAACATGATGCAAGAGTAAGGGGCGGCTTTTGCGCAGCAAAACTTGGAATGCCGCCGCGAATCGTTGCTATGAGCGGCCTAAGGGGCGTGAATAGCAGCCCATTCCGTGGTCAGCAACATTTTTTCGGGTGAAAATGATTAGACATGGTTTTTATCATGTGATAGAATGGGAAAACAGGAGGTGGTATGTGTGTTGTCGAATCAGATTTTGCACAGAACTGTGCAGGATATCAAGAAGATAACCGGTTTTGAATGTGCGGTTTGGGATATGAGAGGGATCTGCCTTGTGATGACCAGCGAAAAGATGGTGGGGCTTGACCGGAGGATCTCCGTGTTCACCGGGACGGTGGAAGCAGAGCCGGCAAGAATCGGAGACGGAGCGGGGATGTTCCTCGTCAATGACGAAGATAAGCCGACTTATATACTGGCGCTTTCGGGAGAGGGAGATAACCTTGCGATGGCCGGGGAGCTGGGGGTGAGCCAGCTTTCCAATCTTTTATTTGTCTATAAAGAGAAGATGGACAAGAACCGTTTTATCCAGAACCTGATCCTGGATAATCTTTTACTGGTTGACATCTACAACCAGGCGAAGAAGATGAAGATCCCGGTAGAGCTTAGGCGGGCGGTATTCTTAGTGGAGGCGAGAAACGAGGGCGACAATCTGATCCTGGATACACTGAAAGGGCTATATGCGACCGGAACGAGAGATTTTGTCACGGCAGTTGACGAAAAGCACGTCATACTGGTAAAGGCGGTGGAGAATACCGAGGATTACGGAGACCTTGCCAAGACTGCGCGGACGATTGCGGATACGCTGAATATGGAAGCGATGGTCAGTGTACGGGTATCTTATGGTACGATCATCGAGGAATTGAAAGACGTATCTAAATCCTACAAGGAAGCGGCGATGGCTTTGGAGGTAGGAAGGGTATTTTACGAGGAAAAGGCGATCCTCGCCTACAATGAACTCGGCATCGGGCGCCTGATCCATCAGCTGCCGGAATCTCTGTGCAGTATGTTTCTTAAGGAGGTATTCGACGGGGATGTGGAAGGGATGTTCGATGATGAAGAACTGCAGACAGTGTTTACCTTCTTTGATAATAACCTGAATATATCGGAGACGGCAAGGCAGCTTTACATTCACCGCAATACGTTGGTGTACCGGCTGGAAAAGATCCAGAAGAGAACGGGGCTTGATGTCAGGGTGTTCGATGATGCGCTGACCTTTAAGATCGCGATGATGGTGGCGGATCATATGCGGTCGGTGAGAGAAGGCAGATGATCTGCGGCGGTTAAAGCGTCTGAAGCCTGAGAGAAGATTAAGACGACGTGTTAATAAAAGAAAGGGGCCAGAAATCATTTCCAGCTCCTTTCTTTTATTATAGGTTTATGTGTGAAAGAAATTTTTGGTTATCGTCAGTCATTTTCCACTGCTGTCTTAAATTCGGCCTTGATTTTGCCGAGCAATTGCGGGTCATCCATAATTTCTTTTCCGGTCATGGCAAGTGCGCAGACATTTTTAACCAATGCTTCTTTTGCCGGCTGCCGCAAGGTTGCTTCCCGAAATTCTGCGGTGTGTGTGGAATATTGTTCTCCGGGCGCCATAATATTAAATGACGGGTGGATTGTCGGGCATACGTGGCTGACATCGCCGACATCTGTAGATCCGTTAGCCTCCCCTGCTTCCTCGATATCTGTAATTCCCACTTTCGCCAAATTCCGGCACAGGCATTCCTGGAGGGTATGGTTTGTCAGCAGGTTATCATTTCCTGTTTCATATTCAGTAATTTCCAGTCCGGCACCTGCTGCAGCGGCTCCTGCCTTGGCGCAGGCGCACACTTTTCTGGCTAATTCTTTCAAATAGGATTTACTTGCTGCGCGGACATAAAACTCGGCGCAGGCAAAGTCGGGAATGGTATTTGCCGTTGTACCGCCGTTTTTGATAATTCCGTGAATTCTTGCTGTCGGTACGATCTGCTGCCTGAGCAGGCCGATGTTTACAAATGTGGAAATACAGGCATCCAGGGCATTTATGCCGTTTTGCGGAGCGGCCGCGGCATGGGCGGCTTTCCCTGTGAAAGTAAACCGCAGTGCTTTTAGGGCGAAAGAGATACCGCTCTTTACATTTTTATAAAATGGATGTGAGATTAATGCAACATCCACATCGTCAAAAGCCCCGTGGGCGGCGTACCGTACTTTGGCTCCGTCGGTTTCTTCGGCTGGTGTTCCGATGACAATTATGCGACCTTTCGTATCGCCCAGGTTTTCCTTCAGGTGGATCGCAGCTCTAGTGCTTAAGGTTCCCATGATATTATGTCCGCAGCCGTGTCCGACTTCGGGCAGTGCATCGTATTCTGAAAGGTAGGCAACCGTTGGTCCCGCTCCGTTTGTATACTCTGCGCGAAACCCGGTCTGGATTCCCATATATCCGTATTCTGTCTTGAATCCGTGTTTTTTTAAAAGTTCTACATGGGCTTCGGAAGACTTGAATTCTGCATAGCCCAATTCCGGGTGTTCGTAAATATACCGGTTGAGCGCAAAAAGCTCTTCTTTTAAATGCTTATCTATACAATTCATATCGTACTCCTGTTTTAAAAAGGTCCGTAATTAATAGCCGTTGCAATGGTTATGGCGATAGCTTCCATCACGAATAGGATACCGCCCAGAGGCAAAACGAATTTATACCATTTATCCATAGGCAGTTTCATCATGCCGCACCAGGTTGCTACAGATGTAGGCCAGATCATATTGGAAAACCCGTCTCCGAACTGGTACGCAAGTACTGCGACCTGTCTCGGAAGACCTACCATATCCGCAATCGGGACCATGATCGGCATACTGGTTACCGCCTGGCCGCTTCCGGACGGTATGAAAAAGTTCAGCAGATTTTGTACGATCAGCATCATGAAGCCAGACAGATATTTAGAATTAGTGCTTGCAATATTTACGATTGCATTAGTGAGGGTATCTATGATCATCCCGTCCTGCATGACGAGAAGGATTACTTTTGCAACACCGCAGACCAGCGCACCAAACATAATATCCCGGCACGCTTCGATAAAAATCTGTGCGATCTCACTGAAGTTATACCTTTGGATCAGGCCGACCAGGATCATCATACCAATGAACAGCCCGGCGATTTCATTAATATACCAGCCCAGTTTTACCGCGCCGTACATGATCAGGATAACCGTGATCAGAAATAGCAGCATACTGATTTTATGTCTTGCCGTAAATTCTGTTTTGATCAGTTCTTCTTCGGATAATCCCTTTGCGCTGAGTTCTGCATCCTTTACGATGCTCAGCTCGGGATTTTTCTGGACTTTTTTCGCGTATCGCATAACATACCATATGGATACGCACATAAAAGCTGCAAATACCGCACATCGGAAAGCAAGTCCTGAAAACATAGGCAACTCTGCGACGGTGTGTGCAACGCCGATCGTGAAGGGATTTACTGTGGCAGCGGCGAATCCTGTGATAACGCCGACATATACCATAGCTCCGCCGACTAGTGCATCATACCTGAGAGCCACGGCAATTCCCATGAATACAGGGATGAAGCCGAAAGTCTCTTCTGTCATGCCGAAGGTTGAACCGCATAAGCCGAAAATGAGCATGAATAAAGGGATTATAAATCCTCTGTGTCCGCGGAGTTTTCTGAGCATAGCACCGACCGCGGCATCAAAAGCCCCGCATTTCATCTGCATATATACAAAAGCGTATGCAAAGAAGATGAAGAAGATAATTCCGGATGAATCGATCATAGCTTCCTGAACCAGCGTCAGCAGCCGGAACAGACCAACGGGCTTTCCGTCAACTTCGTGGAAAGTTCCAGGAACAACCATGGTTCTTCCGGATGCCTCATCTGTGATACGGTCGAACTCCCCTGCCGGGACGATCCAGGTCAGAGCGGCCATGATGATTATGATCATTCCCAGGATGACATAAGTATGTGGAATCTTAAATTGTCTTTTTTCTTTTTCGTTCATTTCATATTTCTCCTTCTGTTCTGCCGGCGGTCTGCAGATGTTTCATGCTGCCGTACCGCCGCACTGCTTCGGCATATTCTTTTTCATCGTAAAATCTGCATACGTTTTTGCCGAAATCTTTGGCGGCTTCTACCAGGAATCTCGCCGCCATTTCTACGTCCGCAAATTGCGTGGCGCCGGTGGCACATCCCGCTACAGAACTTTCTGCCACAATAGCTACGCCCACCGTAGGCGCGCAGGTTGCTGTGCAGGGCTGCAGAATACTGTTCAGGTGGTATAATCCGTTTTTATAAGGTGTGATATCCAGCGTGCTCAGAGAAAAGACATGTGGAAGGCTTCCGGTTACCCGCTCTGCCACATTCAGAAGATCCTCGCTGCAGTGCAGGATATATCCTTCCTTTACGGTGTTGGATATCGCAATCCCGCGGTGGTTAATGATACGGTTGCCCTTTGTCGTGTCCACAGAAAGAATTGCATCCAGCTTTGGAGTAACTTCCTCTGTATTGATCTGCGACATTTCTACCGGTGAGTCCATAAATGGCACCGGTTCGTGCAGTCTCGTGGGAGCATCCGGGCAGATATGGGTGGAAACAATGACATCCCCTTCAAGGAAATCACCTTTTATCTGCATGTCCAGAAGCTTTGCGGCAGCAGCCAGAGCAGCTAAAGCCCCGTCTCCGTCAGAAACAAATCCGGTCACCTGCGGCCGGGCGCCTAATCCGCCGAGCCTGCCAAGCAGCCCGATCGTAGGCGCATCCATCCCCTTGCTTTTTCCGTGCATTCCCGGAATCCTGATCCTGACCATATCCGTTTTTCCCTTCGGGCCATACAGGGGATAGACATCGATATCCGCATGTTTATTTACCGATAGCAAATATTCTTTGACGCTCTGGCCGCAAGCCTTTGGCGTATCCAGGATATCAAAAAGTTCGATTACTTGTTTTAACAGCATTTCTCTCCTCCTTGCTCTCTTTTCTTTATATTTTAAATCGTTGAGTAAGGTGGGTCTACATTCATAAAATCTGAAACCATCTTTTCTTTTTGTGCGTTTTGCACATATATTTCCCGGAAATCTTTATTTTTTATTCCATTTTATCGTCTGAAATGTTAAAATATATTTCAGAAGGAGGTATTTGCTCATGTCTGTTACCATAAAAGATGTCCTTGAGCTTCCTGCCTATAAGGACTGCCGGCTGATCGCCGGAAGCCGGGGCATCTATAATATCGTTCTTTACGCTGACAGCATGGAAGTCCCTGATATTAAACCATGGCTTCGTCCGCATCTTTTTATGATCACGACAGGGTATTCTATCAGAAATTTACCGAATGCCGTAATGCAGCTTGTTTTAGATCTGCATCATGCCGGATGTGCTGCGCTTGCAATTAAGACTAAATTTATCGGAGAAATCAGTGCCGATGTCATAATGGCTGCGGAGGAGCTGGGATTTCCAATTATTGTAGTGCCTGACGGGGTTCCGGCGTCGGATCTTTTTGTCCCGCTGATGAATCTTATCTACAGTGAACAGGATACACAGTTACAGAGCAATTATTTTTTCATTGATCTCATGAATGGGGCTATTCGCACGGAAGAAGAAGCAAAGCTCAGGATACAGCCCATAAGATGGCCCAAGCTTCCCTTTCGTCTGCTGTTATTTCATATTGGGAACAAACAGCGTTCTTATAGCTACAATGAGGAAATCCTCAGAAAAAGTCTTTGCCATTTTTCGGATAAATTGGAAAAATACATTTTGCTGCCGGGTAATGATAATGTGCCTGTGATTCTTTCGGATAGATATAAGGATGATATGCTCACGGATGTATGCATGCAGGTCTGTGCTTATATCCGTCAGCAGTTTGGCTTGACAGTCCGTGCCGGTATTTCGGACAGGGTTGAGTCTTATATCGGTCTTCGCCAGGGATTTCAGGATGCATTGGAGGCGGTAAAGATCGGGTTTATTGAAAAATCTGATAAGACGGCGTTCCAGATCAAAGATTTCCGGCTGGAACAGGTGCTTCTGGATTTCAAAGGAAATGCAAGGCTCCAGAAATGTCTGGATGAGACATTTTCGGCTTTACGTGATCATGACCTGCGTCATAAGAGTAATCTGATGGAAACATTATCTGTTCTGACGGCATCGCTGGGTTCTAAAGTGAATACTGCAGACAGGCTGTTCCTGCACCGTAATACCTTAATCTATAGAATTAATAAAATAGAAGAGCTGACAGGAATGGATCTGACTGACAGCAATACAATCTCCCGCCTGTCTTTTCTGTTCAAGATACAGCCCTTTCTGTGATTGGGATTGGTAATGGGAGTTGGAAATCAAGCAGAGCTCAGGTGTATTTCGGGGGATAAGTGATGCAACTTCTGTAAAAACTCCGCAGCGCTATTGTAATATAAAGAAAATGTGATAAAATGGGTGATGTAAAAAGAAGGATAAGAATAGAGAAGTCAGGAGACAGGAGGAATTAAGTAACTATGGTAAAGCTTTATGATAAAGGCGTATATCTGATAAACGGAACAGAGATTGCCGAATCTTCGGAGGAAGTGAAAGCAAAGACAGGACAGGATTGGTCTGAGGGAGAGGCGGCGAAACAGACAATCGGCTACCGCATTTTAAAAGAACATAATACTTCAGGAAATATGGACAGGCTCCAGATCAAGTTTGACAAATTAACTTCCCACGATATTACATTCGTGGGGATTATCCAGACAGCGCGGGCGTCAGGGCTTGAGAAATTCCCGCTTCCCTATGTGCTGACAAACTGCCACAATTCTTTATGCGCGGTGGGCGGCACCATCAACGAGGATGACCACATGTTTGGGCTTAGCTGTGCGAAGAAGTACGGCGGCGTCTATGTTCCGCCTCATCAGGCGGTCATCCACCAGTTTGCAAGGGAGATGCTTGCAGGCGGCGGTAAGATGATCCTCGGCTCGGACAGCCATACCCGGTACGGCGCGCTTGGCACCATGGCCATGGGCGAGGGCGGGCCGGAGCTTGTAAAGCAGCTCTTAAATAAGACTTACGATATCAAGATGCCGGAAGTTGTGGCGATCTATCTGGACGGCGAACCGATGAGGGGGGTAGGCCCCCAGGATGTAGCCCTGGCCATTATCGGGGCGACTTTTGGAAACGGCTACGTGAACAACAAGGTGATGGAGTTCGTGGGGCCGGGTGTTGACAAGCTGAGTGCGGACTTCCGTATCGGTATCGACGTGATGACGACCGAGACGACCTGCCTTTCTTCTATTTGGAAAACGGATGATATGATAAAGGAGTTTTACGAAATCCACAAGCGGCCGGAGGATTATCAGGAATTAAACCCGGGAGCAGTAGCTTATTATGACGGAATGGTATACGTGAATTTGAGCGAGATTAAGCCGATGATCGCGATGCCGTTCCACCCGTCCAATGTATATACCATCGACGAAGTGAATCAGAATCTGTCCGATATCCTCCACGATGTTGAGCAGAAAGCCTTAGTCAGTCTCGACGGCGCAGTAGAGTATTCTCTCCAGGATAAGGTCCGCGGCGGAAGGCTCTATGTTGACCAGGGGCTTATCGCAGGCTGCGCAGGCGGCGGATTTGAAAATATCTGTGCGGCGGCGGATATTTTAAAAGGCCGCTATATCGGTGCGGATGAATTTACCTTCAGCGTATATCCGGCCAGCACCCCGATCTACATGGAGCTGGTGAAAAATGGTGCCATTGCGGATCTGATGGAGGCGGGGACGATCGTGAAGACGGCGTTTTGCGGTCCTTGCTTCGGCGCGGGAGATACGCCGGCGAACAATGCATTTTCCATCAGGCATTCCACGAGGAACTTCCCTAACCGCGAAGGCTCGAAGCTCCAGAACGGGCAGATCTCTTCTGTCGCGCTTATGGATGCCCGCTCTATCGCGGCGACGGCGGCGAACAGAGGCTTCCTTACTCCGGCGACGGCGATGGATGTAGAGTATACAGGAAAGAAATATCATTTTGACGAAAAGATCTATGCAAACCGTGTGTTTGACAGCCACGGCGAGGCGGATCCGTCTGTGGAGATCAAGTTCGGGCCGAATATCAAGGACTGGCCGGCGATGCCTGCGCTGCCGGAAAACCTCCTGCTAAAGGTTGTATCCGAGATTCACGACCCGGTTACGACGACAGACGAGCTGATCCCATCCGGGGAGACTTCCTCATACCGCTCGAACCCGCTTGGACTTTCGGAGTTCGCGCTGTCAAGAAAAGATCCGGCGTATGTCGGAAGGGCGAAGGAAGTGCAGAAAGCGCAGAAGGCTATCGAGGCAGAGCAGTGCCCGGCGGAGGCTTTAGAGGAATTAAAGCCGGTAATCGGGAAGATTACGGAGATTTACACGGAGATAGACCGCACGAACCTCGGCATCGGCAGCACCATTTTCGCGGTGAAACCGGGCGACGGCTCCGCAAGGGAGCAGGCGGCGTCCTGCCAGAAGGTGCTTGGCGGCTGGGCGAACATCGCTAACGAATACGCCACTAAGCGCTACCGTTCCAACCTGATCAACTGGGGTATGCTGCCGTTTATCACAGAGGAGGAGCATACGGCGCTTGGCTTCAAGAACGGAGACTACATCTTCGTGCCGCAGATCCGGAAGGCGGTTGAGGAAAAAGCGTCCGAGATCAAGGCATACGTGGTGGGGGAATCGCTTAAGGAGATTATGCTGAAGCTTGGCGACATGACAGATGCCGAGCGGGAGATCATCCTGAAGGGATGCCTGATCAACTACTACCGGGGATAAAAGAATAAAAGCGGCTTTATGTGAGAAATGCTGGCGCCTTGTTTATTGGCGCCGGCATTTTTGCAGTAACCGGCTTGCCTGATGTTGTTATATAAATTTTTATCTTTCTGTTGCAACAGCAGGTAGTTTTTTTTACTCTAATATATATACAGCAAATCGGTGCCGATACCATATCAGGGAGGAAAGGATATGAGATGTGATGCGAAAAAATTTGCGCAGATGTACGAAGAAATCTACAAAGATTTGTACCGCTTTGCGCTGTGCAGGATGAGAAATGTGCAGGATGCAGAGGACGCGGTGAGCGAGTCTGTGCTTGCGGCATATGAGAATATCCGTAAACTGCAAAAGGAAACAGCATTCAAAAGCTGGATCTTCACGATTTTGGCTAATACATGCAGGAAAAAGTTAAAAGAGTCCGGGGACAGGCAGAAGAGGGAAGAAGGCGCAGAAGACGGACTCGCGCAGATTACCGCGGGGACACCCGATTACGGGATAGCGCTGGATGTGCGGAAAGCATTCTTCATCCTGTCGCCGGAGGAGCAGGAGATCGTGGCGCTCTCCGTCTTCGGCGGTTACAACAGCAAAGAGATCGGAAGTGCGCTGAATCTGAATCCGAACACCGTGCGCTCAA
>Ga0137306_101264_pt1 | contig 26787 bp, 24 predicted proteins | sample Inofroosms_March_FD_97187 | JGI IMG/M metagenome (GOLD analysis project Ga0137306, IMG submission 97187) | Mouse cecal microbial communities from Vienna, Austria - N-Acetylneuraminic and N-Acetylglucosamine D2O microcosms_March | ecosystem: Host-associated > Mammals > Digestive system > Large...
GGAAAAGAGACGTCCGGAGCTGTTGATTCCGGCAAGCAGCCTGGAGGTTTTAAGGACAGCAGTGATCTTTGGCGCAGACGCAGTGTATATCGGGGGCGGAGCGTTCGGGCTCAGGGCAAAGGCGAAGAATTTTTCCCCGGAGGATATGAGGGCAGGAATTGAATTTGCCCATTCCCGCGGAGTCCGGGTTCATGTGACAGTCAATATACTGGCGCATAACGCTGACCTTCCAGGTGTGGAAGCGTATTTAAGGGAGCTTAAGGAAATGGCTCCGGATGCCCTGATTATTGCGGATCCGGCGGTCTTTCAGCTTGCAGGACGGATTTGCCCGGAGATTGACCGCCATATCAGTACCCAGGCAAATAATACGAATTACGGCACATACCGTTTTTGGTGGGAGCTGGGGGCAAAGCGGGTTGTTTCTGCCAGGGAGCTGTCTCTTAAAGAGATCAGGGAGATCAGGGAGCACATCCCGGAGGAAATGGAGATTGAGAGCTTTATTCACGGAGCGATGTGCATCTCTTATTCGGGAAGATGTCTTCTGAGTAATTATTTTACGGGAAGGGATGCCAACCAGGGGGCATGTACTCATCCCTGCCGCTGGAAGTATTCTGTGGTGGAGGAGACAAGACCGGGAGAATATATGCCGGTTTATGAAAATGAGAGAGGCACATATATTTTTAATTCCAGGGATTTGTGTATGATTGAGCACATTCCGGAGATGATAGATGCCGGGATTGACAGCTTTAAGATAGAGGGGCGCATGAAGACGGCTCTCTATGTGGCAACCGTGGCAAGGACTTACCGCAGGGCCATTGACGATTATCTGGAGTCTCCAGAGCTGTATCAGAAAAATATGCCCTGGTATCTTGACCAGATTTCAAATTGTACCTACAGGCAGTTTACCACAGGCTTTTACTTCGGAAAGCCTGGTGAAGAGGCGCAGATCTATGACAATAATACGTATGTGAAGGAATATACGTATCTGGGAATTGTCGGGGGAGAAAGAGACGGAATGTGCCGCATTGAACAGAGAAATAAGTTTTCAGTTGGGGAAGAGATTGAGATTATGAAGCCGGACGGACGGAATGTCAGGGTACGTGTAGACCGGATTCAGGACGAAGAGGGAAATGCCGTGGAAAGCGCCCCCCATCCAAAGCAGGTGCTCTACATCGGACTGGAAGGCGGGAAAGCGGAAACATATGATATCTTAAGAAGAGAAGAAAACTAGTATAGCCTTGCATAATTAACGGCCTGGATCTCAGAAATATTCCCGCAGCTTTTCAATGGCACTTTTTTCAATTCTTGAAACGTAAGAGCGAGAGATACCAAGAAGAGCTGCTATCTCTCGCTGTGTGTATTCTTCTTCATTATATAGTCCGTAACGCATCTTGAGGACCATTCGTTCCCTTGGAGTCAGCTCTGCTTCCACCTTACTGTAAAGCATCTGTATGTCATCGCTTAGTTCTACCTTTCTGTGTGCGTCATCTTCCTCTGTTTCAATAATATCAAAGAGCTGGATCTCATTGCCCTCGCGGTCTGTGCCGATGGGTTCGTAGAGAGATACCTCCCGTGAGGTCTTTTTTCTGGCCCTCAGATGCATGAGAACTTCATTTTCAATACATCTTGCGGCATAGGTCCCGAGCCTTACACTTTTGTTCGGATCAAAGGTGACCACAGCCTTAATCAGGCCAATTGTTCCGATGGAGAGGAGATCCTCTGTATCGTCGCAGACTGTCTGGTATTTTTTGACGATATGAGCAACGAGGCGCAGATTACGTTCGATAAGAATGTGTTTTGCTTCGAGATCACCCTCCGTATATTTCTGCATATAATATCGTTCTTCCGCTGCTGTGAGGGGTTGGGGAAATGATTTCAAGAAAAGCACCTCTTGACATATTTGATATAATCTATGATGAAAATGTGATGTTTGTGCTTTTCCAAAAGAAAATTTGTGCAAAAATACATGTTGCCTATCATTCGGCAAAGTGTTATACTAAGTCCAATCTGTCAGATAATGATTCTATTTTATTTCTAACCGTTTCTTTTAGATTCACGCAGCTTCATGCATGAGATCAGAGATTTGGTTAATTTAATGGTAATTAGTGCGGGTTATACTAGAGCGTGTTTGAAAATTGCTTTCTGCAAGATGTCGTCCCAGTTTGCATCAGATTTTATGCCGGATTTAGGAGGTGTAGCGGGCTACATTGACTAAATTCAGCATAAAATCTGGTGTAAAGTGGGGCGGCAGATTGTGGGAATGAATTTTCAAACACGCTCTAGTCAGCAGGTCTGCGCAGTTACAGTTTGTATTCAGAAAAGGGGTGTATAAATGGCATTCAGTTATGTGTCATCCGCGGCTCTCCTGGGGCTTCATGTGGAGCTGGTCAGGGTAGAAGCGGATGTAAGCAACGGCCTGCCCATGTTTCATATGGTAGGCTATCTTTCGTCAGAGGTAAAAGAGGCATCGGAGCGGGTACGAACAGCGATCCATAATTCGGAGTTGTCCTTTCCGCCGAAGAAGACAGTGATTAATCTGTCGCCTGCGACCGTGAAAAAGAAGGGTCCCTCCTTTGACCTGCCTATTGCATTGTCCGTGCTTCTTTCCGTAGGGGTCATCCCGCCGGACTGTCTGAGAAAGACGCTGGTAATCGGGGAGCTCAGCCTGGACGGGAGAGTACGCAAGGTAAAAGGGGTGCTTCCGGTTGTACTGGAGGCGAAAAAAGCAGGCTTTTGCACCTGCATTCTGCCAGAGGAGAATGCGGCGGAGGGCGCTTTGGTGGAGGATATACAGATTATCGGTACGGAAAGCCTTAAGGAGATCTGCCTTCATCTTAAGGGAAAACAGGTTATTGACGCATGTTCCCATGAGAGGAAAGCAGGCCAAAGGAAGCCGGATGGGAACAGCCTGGCGGATTTTAGTGATATAAAGGGGCAGGAGACGGTAAAGCGTGCGGCGGAGGTGGCAGTGGCAGGAGGGCACAACCTGCTTCTTATGGGGCCTCCCGGCAGCGGAAAATCCATGATAGCGGGAAGAATTCCCACCATCCTTCCCTCTCCCACAAGGGAAGAGTGCATTGAGATTACGAAGATCTATAGTGTTCTGGGCATGGTGGATGAGGAACAGCCGCTCATCCGCACAAGACCTTTCAGAAATGTCCATCATGCGGCGACAAAGGCGGCGCTGATCGGAGGAGGGGCTGTGCCGTCTCCGGGAGAGATCAGCCTGGCACACGGAGGGGTGTTGTTCCTGGATGAGCTGGCAGAATTTCAGAAGCCGGTGCTTGAGGTTTTAAGACAGCCCCTTGAGGAACATAAAATCAGGATTTCCAGAAGTCACGGAAGCTATGTGTTTCCGGCAGACTTTATTCTTGTAGCTGCATTAAATCCATGTCCCTGCGGAAACTATCCTAATATGGAGAAATGTACCTGCAGCGAGAGCCAGATCAGACATTATCTGGGAAGGATCAGTCAGCCCTTCCTGGACCGGATGGATATCTGTGTTGAGGTGCCGGGGGTGAGGTATGAGGAGCTGAGCAGGAAGGAGGCACCCGAGGGTTCGGAGGACATTCGCAGGCGGGTGTGCCGGGCAAGAGAGATTCAGAGACACAGATACCAGGAGATGGATATTTCCGTAAATGCCATGCTCGGAATGAAGAAAATTGAGAAATACTGCCGTCTTGACCAGGAGGGAGAGGTTCTGATGAAGCGGGCCTTTGCTGCACTGGGGCTGACGGCACGTACATATCATAAAATACTGAAGGTGGCGAGGACAATTGCAGATCTGGACGAGAGTGAGAGGGTGCTGCCCTGTCATCTGGGAGAAGCAGTAGGCTATCGCACCATTGACAAGAAATACTGGGGGAGGTGAACATGCTTGATCTATGAATACTGGTTTGCGGGGCTGAAACCCCTTTCAGATGAAAAAAAGAAGCGTCTGAGGGGAATATTTGGAAGCGGAAGAGAGCTGTTTTATCTAAAAGAGAAGGAGCTTTCCGCCCTGTCCTTTTTGACAGAAAAAGACAGGGAAGTTCTGAAAAAGGCAAAAAAGGACACAGAGCTTTCTGAAAATTATGAGGAAATACAGAAAAAGGGAATACGTCTTCTTCTATGCCATAATAATAGTTATCCAGAGAGTTTGAAAAAAATAAAGGACCATCCCTATGCACTCTATGTAAAGGGTAAACTCCCGGATGGCAAAAGGAAAGCAGCGGCAATTGTCGGTGCCAGGAGGTGTACACCTTATGGGGAAGAGATGGCGCGGATATACGGATATGAGCTTGCGCGGGCGGGGGTGGAGATTATAAGCGGCATGGCAAAGGGAATTGACGGAGCCGGGCAGCGAGGGGCATTAGAGGCAGGAGGCAGTACTTTTGCAGTGCTTGGGTGCGGAGTGGATATCTGCTACCCGAGAGATCACATCGGTCTCTATATGGATATACAGCAAAATGGGGGAATCCTTTCAGAACAGTGCCCGGGGGAGCCTCCCCTTCCCTGCTATTTTCCGCAGAGGAACCGGATTATCAGCGCACTTTCGGACGTTATTCTCGTGATGGAGGCAAGGGAAAAGAGCGGCTCTCTGATTACGGCGGATTTAGGTCTGGAGCAGGGAAAGGATATTTATGCGCTTCCCGGACCGGCTTCCAGCGTCTTAAGTGCCGGCTGCCACAGGCTTATTTCACAGGGGGCCGGCATCCTGCTTTCGCCTGGTGAGCTGCTGAATGAATTGAATGTCAGAATCGTTAAATTACGTGAAAATAATAACAAAGAGAAAAAAGAACTTGAAACTATTGAAAATATGGTGTATAGTTGCCTTGATTTGTTTCCCCGAAGTGTTGACGGGATTGTCTCCGACACAGGATTACCTCCGGGAAAGGTGCTTGAGATTCTGACAACACTGGAGATCAAGGGAATGGCAAAGGAATTATCAAAAGGTTATTATATCAAAATCATGTAAAAGCGAGGAAATTATCATATGGCACGCTATCTTGTAATCGTGGAGTCACCGGCAAAGGTGAAGACAATTAAAAAATTTCTGGGGAGTAATTATGTGGTTGCGGCATCCAATGGACATGTACGGGATCTGCCCAAGAGTCAGATCGGAGTAGACATAGAGAACGGTTATGAACCGAAATATATTACAATCCGCGGAAAGGGAGAACTACTGGCGAATCTGAGAAAGGAAGTGAAGCGTGCGGATAAAGTGTATCTTGCAACTGACCCGGACCGGGAGGGGGAGGCAATCTCCTGGCATCTGAGCAAAGCGCTTAAGCTTGAGGATAAAAAGGTATACCGGATCAGCTTTAATGAGATTACTAAAAATGCGGTAAAAGCATCTCTGAAAAATGCGAGGGAGATTGATATGGACCTGGTGGATGCACAGCAGGCAAGAAGAGTTCTGGACCGTGTTGTGGGTTACCGCATCAGCCCGCTGCTCTGGGCAAAGGTGAAGCGGGGATTAAGTGCGGGACGTGTCCAGTCAGTGGCGCTGCGCATCATTGCAGACCGGGAGGAGGAGATTAATGCGTTTATCCCGGAGGAGTACTGGAGTCTGAATGTGAAACTTAAGGCACCGGGAGAGAGGAAGCTTTTAGAAGCGAAGTTTTATGGGACAGAAAACGATAAGATGACCATCGGCTCGAAGGAAGAGCTGGATGCCATATTAAAAGAGATTGAGACAGCAGACTTTTCGGTAGAAAGCATCAGGAAGGGTGAGAGGAGCAAAAAAGCACCTGTGCCTTTCACCACCAGTACCCTGCAGCAGGAGGCGTCAAAGGCGCTGAACTTTGCAACGTCAAAGACGATGCGGATTGCACAGCAGCTCTATGAAGGAATCGACATTAAGGGGAACGGGACTGTGGGTGTGATCACCTATCTTCGTACGGATTCTACCCGTGTGTCCGAGGAGGCGGAAGGAAGTGTCAGGGCATATATAAAGGAACAGTATGGAGAGCAGTATGTGGCAGAAGGAGTCAGTAAAAAGAGCACAGGCGGAAAGATTCAGGATGCCCATGAGGCAATCCGTCCTACGGATGTAAGCAGAACTCCGGCCGTGCTGAAGGATTCCCTTACCAGGGACCAGTTCCGGCTGTACCAGCTTATCTGGAAGCGTTTTGTTTCAAGCCGTATGCAGCCGGCAAGATATGAGACCACATCCATAAGGATTTCTGCAGGAAACTACCGGTTTACTGCAGCTGCGTCAAAGCTGGTATTTGACGGTTTCCGCCTGATCTACACAGAGGCGGGAGAGGAAAAGGAAGAGGGAGGTGTATTCCTGAAAAGTCTGACAGAAGGAACGGCTCTTACGAAGGACAGCCTGGATACAAAGCAGCATTTTACGCAGCCGCCGGCCCATTATACAGAGGCCGCACTTGTCAAGACCTTAGAGGAACTGGGAATCGGGCGTCCTAGCACATATGCTCCTACGATTTCAACCATTATTGCCAGGAGATATGTTGCAAAAGAAAATAAAAATCTGTATATGACAGAGCTGGGGGAGGTGGTAAACCACATTATGAAGAACTCCTTCCCGAGCATTGTGGATGTGAATTTCACCGCAAACATGGAGAGCCTTCTTGACGGCGTCGAGGAGGGGAAGGTAAGGTGGAAGACCATTATTGAAAATTTCTATCCGGATCTTGATACTGCAGTAGAGCAGGCACAAAAGGAGCTGGAGAGCGTTACTATTGAGGATGAGGTTACAGATGAGATCTGTGAGGAATGCGGACGCAATATGGTAATTAAGTATGGCCCCCACGGAAAGTTCCTTGCCTGTCCAGGATTTCCAGACTGCCGTAATACGAAGCCTTATCTTGAGAAGACCGGTGTGAAGTGCCCTCTGTGCGGCAGGGAAGTAGTCATCCGGAAGACGAAGAAGGGAAGACGGTATTTTGGCTGTGAGAATAATCCGGAATGTGAATTTATGTCCTGGCAGAAACCGTCTGAAAAAAAGTGCCCAAGATGCGGAAATTACATGGTTGAGAAGGGCAGCAGGCTCCTTTGCAGTGACGAACAGTGTGGATATACAGAGAAGATAGAAAAAAATGAAAAATAATTGGGAAATTTTATTGAATAAATAACAATTGTATGATAATATACACTTAAAAAATGGAGGATTGCTGATGAGCGTACAATTGTTAGACAAAACCAGGAAAATCAACAAGTTACTGCACAACAACAATTCGAGTAAAGTGGTGTTCAATGATATATGTGAAGTTCTGACAGAGATTCTGGACTCGAATGTGCTGGTAGTAAGCAAGAAGGGGAAAGTGCTCGGAAAGAGCAAGTGTGATGGAGTACCGTATATTCAGGAGCTGATAGTCAATGAAGTCGGAAAGCACATTGATGTGATGCTGAATGAAAGGCTTCTTAGCATCCTTTCGACAAAGGAAAATGTGAATTTACAGACATTAGGCTTTTCTGAAGAAGAGGTGAAGGGATATCAGGCGATTATTACGCCGATTGATATCGCCGGAGAGCGTCTGGGGACTTTGTTTATCTACAAGAATAACCAGATGTATGAGATTGATGATATCATTCTAAGTGAATATGGAACAACGGTGGTAGGCCTTGAGATGCTCCGTTCAGTAAATGAGGAGAGTGCGGAGGAGAGCCGGAAGGAGCATATTGTCCAGTCGGCGATCAGCACCCTGTCCTATTCGGAGCTTGAGGCGATTATTCATATCTTTGACGAGCTTAATGGCATTGAGGGAATTCTGGTTGCCAGCAAGATTGCAGACAGAGTAGGAATTACCCGTTCTGTGATCGTGAATGCGCTCCGCAAGTTTGAGAGTGCCGGTGTGATTGAATCAAGGTCTTCCGGCATGAAGGGAACCTATATCAAGGTTGTGAATGACTATGTATTCACGGAGCTTGAACGCATCAGAATGGAGCGGGGCGGAGACTGATCCGCCGAATAGTTATAAGGAGAGAAACTATGTACGAGGAATGTTCTGCGGACCTCCGGATGATCAGAATGATCAAAAAGGGCGGTTTTTTTGACGATCTTTCTTATCATTGTAAAATTATCCGGTATATTGAAGAGGAGGAGAGCATATACTTACTAACAGGAAAGGTGGATCTCCCCACATTTTCCCTGGATGGAATATACGAGTGCATCATTCAGGCGGAAGATGCACCGGTTATATGCACCGGCACGATTCGGGACCGGTACTGGAGCAAAGCGGGAAGGGTAATTTTGTTCCGGGTGGAAAATGGATTTTATAAAAATAATCTAAACTAAATAAAAGTGTGTTGACAAAACAAAGGGAGAGTGCTATTTTATATCTAGAAGTTTTTAGCACTCTCTTTTTATGAGTGCTAACAAAATATATTTAGAATAGTTAAGGAGGTAGCAAAATGAAATTAGTACCATTAGGAGACAGAGTTGTATTAAAACAGTTAGTAGCTGAAGAGACTACAAAGTCAGGAATCGTGATTCCCGGACAGTCAAAGGAGAAGCCGCAGCAGGCAGAGGTTCTTGCAGTGGGACCTGGCGGAACAGTAGACGGAAAAGAAGTAAAGATGAATATTGCAGTCGGACAGACTGTCATTTATTCCAAGTATTCAGGAACTACTGTTGAGATTGACGAAGAAGAGTATATTATCGTAAAACAGGATGATATCCTCGCAGTTGTAGAATAAAAGGCAGCTGCCGGCAGGTTATCCAGCCTGTACGATTATGAGAAGGATCATTCAGTTATGCAGCAGTGAAAAAGCAGCGCTGCAAGGAAACCATAATAAGCAAGCAATAAAAATTCAGGAGGCGTATGAATCATGGCGAAAGAGATTAAGTATGGTGCAGAGGCAAGAGCCGCACTGGAATCAGGAGTAAATCAGTTAGCTGACACAGTAAGAGTAACACTTGGACCTAAGGGACGCAATGTTGTCCTTGACAAGTCCTTTGGCGCACCGCTTATTACGAATGACGGTGTTACCATTGCAAAGGAGATTGAGCTGGAGGATGCATTTGAAAATATGGGCGCACAGCTGATCAAGGAGGTTGCATCCAAGACAAATGACGTGGCAGGAGACGGAACAACAACAGCTACAGTTCTTGCACAGTCCATGGTACACGAAGGAATCAAGAACCTGGCAGCAGGCGCAAACCCGATTATCCTGAGAAAGGGTATGAAGAAAGCGACCGATGTAGCAGTAGAGGCAATTGAGAAGATGTCAAGCAAGATTAACGGAAAGGATCAGATCGCAAAGGTAGCTGCAATCTCAGCCGGTGACGAGAGCGTTGGAGAGATGGTGGCAGATGCGATGGAGAAAGTTTCCGGAGACGGCGTAATCACCATTGAAGAGTCCAAGACAATGAAGACAGAGCTTGACCTTGTAGAAGGTATGCAGTTTGACCGTGGATATGTATCTGCATATATGGCAACAGATATGGACAAGATGGAGGCTGTTCTTGAGGATCCATATATTCTGATCACAGATAAGAAGCTTTCTAATATCCAGGATATTCTGCCGATCTTAGAGCAGATCGTACAGTCCGGCGCAAGGCTTCTGATTATTGCAGAGGATGTAGAAGGAGAAGCTCTCACAACTCTGATCGTGAATAAATTAAGAGGAACTTTCAACGTAGTAGCTGTGAAGGCACCTGGATATGGTGACAGAAGAAAAGAGATGTTAAAGGATATTGCGATTCTTACAGGCGGTGAGGTAATCTCCGAAGAGCTTGGCCTGGACTTAAAGGAGACAACCATGGAGCAGCTTGGCCGTGCAAAATCCGTAAAGGTACAGAAGGAAAATACTGTGATCGTAGATGGTCTTGGAAATAAAGACGAGATTTCCTCACGGGTTGCACAGATCAAGGCTCAGATTGAGGAGACAACATCTGACTTTGACAGAGAGAAGCTTCAGGAGAGACTTGCGAAGCTTGCAGGCGGCGTAGCTGTTATCCGTGTAGGCGCGGCGACAGAGACAGAGATGAAGGAAGCAAAGCTCCGTATGGAGGATGCCCTGGCAGCTACAAGGGCAGCAGTAGAGGAAGGTATTGTGGCAGGCGGCGGTTCTGCTTATATCCATGCGGCAAAAGAGGTAGAGAAGCTTGCTGAAAGCCTGGAAGGCGATGAGAAGACTGGCGCAGGCGTTGTATTAAAAGCACTGGAGTCTCCGCTTTACCATATCGCTGCAAATGCGGGACTCGAAGGCTCTGTTATTATCAGCAAGGTAGCAGAAGCAGAAGAGGGAGTTGGATTCGATGCTCTGACAGAAGAGTATGTAAATATGGTACAGAACGGAATCCTTGACCCGGCGAAGGTAACAAGAAGCGCACTGCAGAACGCAACAAGCGTGGCATCCACACTCCTTACAACAGAGTCCGTAGTAGCCAATATAAAAGAAGAAACACCGGCAATGCCTGCAGGAGGCGGCGGAATGGGGATGATGTAACATCCTCACCCCGTGTAAGGTGTGGCGGCGCGGACGCGGCATCGGGGGATGAGAAGCCCGCGTAAGAGCTGCGTGCGCAAAGCAGAAAAGTGTATACCCTGCACAGGAAGCGCGGCAGAGGGTCCAAAGAAACGGGCACGCCGCGCCGGAGGCTGGAGCAGGGAGCGAAAAAAACATATCCCACGCAAACGGGACAACGCTACGGTGAACTAACTGTCAACTCCGACTAAGACGCTCGGGAGAGCCCTCGCGCCTAAGTCTGCGTAGACAGTGGATTTCACCTTCGCTAAGGACGTCCCTGAATTGTTTGCTTAGGGATATGTTTTTTTTTCGTCCTCTGCTCTAGCCTCCGGCGCGGCGCGCCCTCTCTCCGGACCCTCTGCCGCACTTCCCGTGCAGGGTATCCCCTTTTCTCCTTCCCGCCCTCGCTCTTACCCGGCCTTTCCATCCCCCGAAGCCGCTGTGTATGTGGAGAGGGAGAGGAGGTTAGAGAGGGTGGGGAAGTTAGATGGAGAGAGGAAGCTAGAGAGTGAGAGGAAGTTGGCAAGAGAAGAGGAGAGGGATGAATTCTGCAACAGCTTTTTCCGCCAGTACTGTCGTTAATGAAACAGTATAAATCCCCTGGCAGAGTACCAAAACAGAAAACTCCGCTGTATAATGAATGTGGGTCTGGTAAACCACATCAAATACAACGGAGGTGTCCAATGGACGATTTAAGTTTAGCACATAGCAGGTATAATTGCACGTATCATATTGTATTTATTCCGAAATATCGTAGAAAAACGATGCCTGGAGAGCTGCGTAGAGAAATGGGGGAAATACTTGGTAAAATATGCAGAATGGAAGAAGTATAACAGACACTTTTGGGTAAGGGAATATTATTGCGAAACGATAGGTGACGTAAACGAAGAAACCATCAAAAGGTACATAAGAGAACAATAGGAAGGAATCGTATGGAAGGAGATTCAGAGAAGTAACAGAGAGCCGTTTTTAAGCGGATGCCAGTAACAAGATTTCAGAGTGAGAGAGCGGACAAGGGAGGGAGAGGACGGGAAGAGAGCGGACAGGGGAGGGAGAGGATGGGAAGGTGGAGGAGAAAACAGAAAAGGCGAGGGCGAGGCTGAGAAAATTCAGAGGTTAATTTATGATCCCCCGCCCCGCGTCCTCCCCCACCCCCGCGAAGAAAATAAATTATAGATGATTTTTGGGATTATATATGATACAATAGGGATGAAATTGAATTTAAGGAGGATAGGTATATGGGTGATTTTTATACAGAGCAGCTGATCAAGAAGCAGACAACAATGAAGGATGTATTCATTAAGGCATTTCTCGTGGCAATTGCCATTGTGTCAGTGTTTGTGGTACTGATGTTCCCGGTAGCAATTATTGTCCCGATTATTGTAATTGCAGCAGTTGTGTTCCTGATCCGCAGGCTGGATGTAGAGTATGAGTACCTGTATGTGAACGGCGACCTGGACATCGACAAGATTATGCACAAAGCAAAGCGAAAGAGGATATTTTCAACAAATATTGACAACATGGAGCTGCTGGCACCGGAAGGAAACGAGGGCATTAACCAGTTCAGGAATGCAAAAGTGGTAGATTACAGCTCAGGAAGCGCAGATGCAAGGCGTTATGTACTTGTAGTGGCTGACAATGGACAGGTTACTAAGCTGGTCTTTGAACCGAATGATGACATCATTGAAGGGATCTTTCTTATGGCCCCGCGAAAGGTTGTGAAAAATAGATAAAAAAAGTTGTTGACAAGTAGGGAGAGGATTTTGTATTATAGCATATAAATATCCAACAGGTCAGGGGTTCTTTCTGCTGTTGGTGTAAAGAAAGCACTTTAGAAGCATAAGAGGGTGCTGAACAGATACCAGGATACTTAATATACGAAAAGAGAGGGATAATATCATGGGAAAGATTATAGGAGAGGGTATTACATTCGATGACGTTCTTTTGGTTCCGGCTTATTCAAAGGTGATTCCGAATCAGGTGGATCTGTCTACGTACCTGACGAAGAAGATCAGACTGAATATACCGATGATGAGTGCAGGTATGGACACTGTTACAGAACACCGTATGGCGATTGCCATGGCACGCCAGGGGGGGATCGGCATTATTCATAAGAATATGTCGATTGAACAGCAGGCAGAAGAAGTAGACAAGGTAAAGCGTTCTGAGAACGGCGTTATTACAGATCCGTTCTATCTTTCACCGGATAATACACTGGCAGATGCCAACGAGCTGATGGGGAAGTTTCGTATATCTGGCGTTCCTGTTACGGAGGACGGGAAGCTTGTCGGTATTATTACCAACCGTGATCTGAAGTTTGAGGAGGATTTCTCAAAGAAGATCAAGGAATCTATGACCTCTGAAGGGCTGGTTACGGCAGAGGAGGGCATCACTTTAGAGGAAGCAAAGAAGATTCTTGCGAAGGCAAGAAAGGAAAAGCTTCCGATCGTAGACAAGAATTTCAATTTAAAAGGACTTATTACAATTAAAGATATTGAAAAGCAGATCAAGTATCCTATATCTGCCAAGGATTCCCAGGGCCGTCTGCTCTGCGGCGCAGCGATTGGTATTACTGCAAACTGCCTGGAGAGGGCAAAGGAGCTTGTTGAGGCAAAAGTGGATGTTGTTGTGATGGACTCTGCCCATGGACATTCTGAGAATGTACTGCGCACGGTAGATATGGTAAAGAGTAAGTTCCCTGACCTGCAGGTAATCGCAGGGAACGTTGCCACAGGCGCCGGTGCGGAGGCGCTTATTAAGGCAGGTGTTGACGCGGTTAAGGTTGGAATAGGACCGGGTTCCATCTGTACGACACGGGTTGTGGCAGGTATTGGCGTACCGCAGATCACGGCGGTTATGAACTGCTATGAGGCTGCGGACCGTTACGGAATCCCGATTATTGCGGACGGAGGTATCAAATATTCCGGTGATATGACGAAAGCAATTGCAGCAGGTGCGAATGTATGTATGATGGGAAGTATCTTTGCAGGCTGCGATGAAAGTCCGGGAACATTTGAGCTGTATCAGGGAAGAAAATACAAGGTTTACCGTGGCATGGGCTCCATTGCTGCCATGGAAAATGGAAGCAAGGACCGCTACTTCCAGAGTGATGCCAAGAAGCTGGTTCCGGAAGGCGTGGAAGGCCGCGTCGCATATAAAGGAAGCATTGAGGATACAGTATTCCAGCTTATGGGAGGCCTGCGTTCCGGTATGGGATACTGTGGAACGGCAGATATTGAATCCTTGAAGAAAAACGGAGAGTTTGTTAAGATCTCGCCGGCCTCCTTAAAGGAGAGCCACCCACATGACATTCATATTACAAAGGAAGCACCGAACTATAGTGTAGATGAGTAGAGGGGTTAATGGATGGCGCAGGCGTGAACTGTATCAGAGGTGTCAAAATACCCTTTGATGCATACATCATCATATTTAAGGAAATATTCATAATTTTTTAAATGGCTTTTCATGGTTTTATCCGGCAGATGTGTTAGAATTAAATATAGTCACAGCTGATGAATCTGCCGTGAGTATCGCGCCAGCCGCAAAGCGGCATACTTCCTAATGATACTGCCCCGGATGCAGCGGCAGAAATTAGAAAGGATCGTGGCAGAGGCGCCGAGCAGCTGTAAAAAGGATAAGATGATGGTGAGTACATATGAAAAAAGGACGGAAGAAAAAGATATCTGATATACAGAAAATGAAACGGGTCCGGCGTTATATGTGGCTGGGCCTGATTTTCTTGATTGTTCTGGCAGTATTTCTGGGAATTGCAAAAAAGGTGAAGCCGGGATGGTTTACAAGGAAATATTATGAGATGGAGGGAAAGGATATTGATGCCTCCAAACCTAAAATTGACGTACAGCTTCTTACGGTAAATGAATATTCGAGACCTGGAACAGAGACAGAGAAGATTACGGGGATTGTCGTGCATTATACGGCGAATCCCGGTTCAACGGCGATTGATAACCGGAATTATTTTGAAGGGCTCAAGGATACCCATATAACGGAGGCAAGCAGCAACTTTATTATCGGGATTGAAGGGGAGATCGTACAATGTGTGCCGACCTGGGAGGTGGCGTATGCATCCAATTCGCGCAATATTGACACTGTGTCCATTGAATGCTGTCATCCGGATGAGAGTGGGAAGTTTACAGAGGAGACATATCGTTCCATGGTTCAGCTTTGTGCATGGCTCTGCCTGAAGTTTGATCTCAGTGAGAAGGAGGTAATCCGCCATTATGATGTGACGGGGAAGAACTGCCCAAAGTATTTTGTGGAAGATAAAAAGGCGTGGAAACGGTTTCGCAAGGATATTAAGGCAGCTATAAAAAATACACCGCAGGACGGGAGGGACAAAGCTTGACAGATCTGTTTCGTACATTTTATCCGGATGCCTTTGTTGCATCCTCTTATGTAATTGATTATGAGAAACTGTACCGAAAAGGATACAGAGGGATTATTTTTGACATTGATAATACACTTGTTCCCCATGGGGCTCCGGCTGATGAGCGTGCTGTCCGGTTATTTGAACGGCTGCGGACAGCCGGATTTGATACCTGTCTGATATCAAATAACCAGGAGCCCAGGGTAAAGCCTTTTGCGGACCAGGTGGGGAGCCGGTACATATTCAATGCCCATAAGCCGTCTGTGAAGAACTATAAAAGGGCCATGGAGCTGATGGGGACAGACCAGAAGACCACCCTTTTTATAGGCGACCAGCTGTTTACGGATGTATGGGGAGCAAAGCGTTCCGGTATAAAAAGCATTCTGGTAAGGCCCATTTATCCGAAGGAGGAGATACAGATTGTGTTAAAAAGGTATCTTGAACGGATCGTTCTTTATTTTTATACTCACGGCCGATGAAATCTGCCGTGAGTATCGCGAAAGCCGCAGCCGCAAAGAGGCATACTTCCTTATGCGGCTGTGCGCATCATGTTATGCTGCGCGGCAGATTTATCTGGCACGCAATATAATTCAGACAGGAAGGACGGGGGAAGCTGATATGAATCCTGTTGTAGTCAGAGATGTCAGGATTGGGGAAGGAATTCCGAAGATTTGTGTCCCGATAACGGGTACGACAAGAGAGGAGATTATAGAGGAGGCGGGGATGATTTCTAGCAAGCCTGCTGATATGGCAGAATGGCGCGCCGACTGGTATGAGGACATATTTGACGTTCAGAAGGTCAGAGAGGTTCTGAGATGTCTGCGGGAGAGTCTGCAGGAAATGCCCATTCTATTTACTTTCCGTACAAAAGGGGAAGGAGGAGAAAGGGACATTGATGCGGGGAGCTATATGAAGATCAATAAGGCGGCGATCGCCTCAGGATACATTGACCTGGCGGATGTGGAGTTATTTTCCGGAGACGAGACTGTACGAGAGCTGATAGAAGAGGCACACCGCCTTGGAGTTAAGGTTGTGCTGTCGAATCATGATTTTGAAAAAACGCCGGAAAAGGATGAGATTGTGTCAAGGCTTCGCAGGATGCAGAAACTGGGTGCTGACCTTCTGAAGATTGCGGTAATGCCTGGGAGTACCAGGGACGTGCTCATTCTTCTTGAGGCAACGGAGGAGATGCGATGTACCTATGCGGACCGTCCTCTTATTACCATGTCTATGTCGCAGACCGGTATGATCAGCCGTCTTTGCGGCGAGGTGTTTGGGTCGGCAGTTACCTTCGGGGCAGTGGGAAAAGCTTCCGCGCCAGGACAGATAAGGGCCGAAAAATTAAAGGATGTGCTGGAACTGATTCATGGAACAGATATGACGGCTTCTATTTAGGGCTGAAAAATGAGAATAATCGAAAAATTTAGTTGAAAATACTTCTGTTTTATTATAGAATGGAAAAGGCAGAAGAACGTATTAAGCGCTATCCGGGCGCGGTTAAGGAGGATTTATATAATGGCAGATGCTTATATTGAAAAAGGTACCACGTACGAGATTGACGGGAAGGTATACGAGTGCCTGGAGTTTTTACATGTAAAACCGGGAAAGGGATCCGCATTTGTTCGTACGAAGCTTAAGGATGTAATTAATGGAGGCGTGGTTGAGAGAACCTTCAACCCATCTAAGGATGTGCTGAAAAAGGCATTTATTGAGAGAAAGGAAGTTCAGTATCTGTATAATGACGGAGATCTGTATTACTTCATGGATATGGAATCCTTTGAGCAGACACCGGTCGGTAAGGATGATGTGGGCGATTCCCTCAAGTTTGTGAAGGAGAATGAGATGGTTACGATGAAGTCTTACCAGGGCAAAGTATTTTCCATTGAGCCTCCGTTTACTGTAGAACTTGAGATTACAGAATCCGAGCCCGGTGTAAAAGGTAACACAGCAACAGGCGCTACAAAGCCGGCGATTGTAGAGACAGGTGCACAGGTTATGGTTCCGCTATTTGTAGAGCAGGGCGAGAAGATTAAGATTGACACCCGCTCCGGCGAATACCTGTCCAGGGCATAGGCGGCAGATTTTTGAATAGTAGCCTATAAGTTTACTGTTTGCAGGCGTGCCTGTGGACAGTATCTCCATAAGGAAAACATAAGGAAAACATAAGGGAAAAAGCCTTGCATTTTATGCAGGGCTTTTTTATAATGCATATACCATAATATTTGAAACATAAAAATAAGGCTGTCTGCAGAAAGGAGGATTATGACATATTGCCAGTTTGTGCAGATGGTGGAAAAGAAGGTAAAAGAGGAGCTTAAGGAGCGTGTCTGTGTGAGTATTTACACGGCAAGGAAATATAATGGAACTGTGCGCAAGGGGATTCTCTTTAGTGAACAGGGAAGTAATATTTCCCCGACCATTTACCTGGAGGAGTATTACAGGCAGTTCCAGCTTGGGGAGACGATTGACCTGATCACAAAAGAAATTCTGATCTTGTATGGAAAGATTCGTTTCAGAGAGCCGTGGAAGGAGGGAATCATCCGCAATTACAGTGAAGTCAGGGATCGGATCATTTACCGCCTGATTAACAAGGAGGAAAACGAGCTGATGCTTCAGGACATGCCTTATGTGCCGTATCTTGATCTTGCTATTGTATTTTATGTACTTGTGGAGGCCAGTGACTATGGGACAGCTACGATGCCTGTTAAGCTTGAGCATCTGGGGCTTTGGAATGTTAAGAAGGAGCAGGTGTACGAACAGGCATGTAAGAATACCTGCCATCTGTTCCCGTCTGAATTCAGGGCGATGAGTTCTGTGATCGCGGAGCTTACGAATATGGAGGACGCAGGCGGAGAGGACGCTCTCTATGTGCTCAGCAATCATCTCAGAAGCTTTGGAGCGGCAGCAGTGCTCTATCCAGGGTGCCTGTGTGAGATTGGAGAATATCTGGGAGAAGACTATTATGTGCTTCCAAGCAGTGTGCATGAGATGATTATCATACGGGAGAGTGCAGCCCCTGGCAGGAGAGCCTTAAGTGCCATGGTCACAGACATTAATGCAACCCAGGTGGAGAAAGAAGAGGTACTGTCCAATCAGGCATATTATTTTGACCGTATGAAAGGAAGTCTTTCCCTGTAAAACGGTGTCAGTGATCCAGGAGCGGGGTCTCACTCCTGAATCACGTACTGATGATTCGCCTGATCGATGGGGCGCATGAGGAACAGCACTCTCTGAATATTACAGGAATGTCGTGGAGGCGGGAGCTGGCAGACCTTAATTCGCTTTTGGCGGCTTCTCAGACATTGGGGATATCCAGCCCATTTAAAAGTCGCTGTTTTGAAATTTGTTTACAGGATTTCCTTTACTTTTAATCAAAAATGTGTTAACATATGATTTGCAAATTCATATTTTGTTATGCACCCGTAGCTCAGGGGATAGAGCACCGCCCTCCGGAGGCGGGAGCGGCGGTTCGAATCCGCCCGGGTGTGTACCTAAAAAAAGTACTGGTTGTGCGGAGGTAGTCTATGAAAAAAGGTTGGCTCATCCCGCTGACACTCGTAATGATCGTTGGTGTCATGGGATTCGGTCTTACCGGAGAAGAAGCGCACAAGGTACAGAAGATAAGCCGGAAGGCGGTAAGGACAAGCAATCATGGATGTGAAGTAATGATTATGAATCCTCTCCGCGAAGAGGCATACTCGGAAGTTGCAAGAACAGTGAAGACATACTACAGACAGATCGGTGCAGATACAGAGTTCATAAAATCTTATGATAACATCCGTGTATATACGAAGAAGGGCAGATATACAGGCTCATATATCGTATTTGCCAAGTATGAGATGCAGATAAAGGATATTTATACAAGAGTACCGGGACTTGGAACACTGTATGTGGAAAAAAACAGGACAAGCGGCAGATACGAGATCATAAGCAATCCGGAGATGCCGGATCTGAAAGAATACATGGCAGTGCTCGGCTCCCATGAGGATGTAAAACAGCTTCTCGCAGAGGCTGACCAGGAATACAAGACAGCCGTCAATTCCGATGCACTCCTAAAAGAAGCCCTTTTGGATCTCAAAAATGCCTACGAAAGTTAGAGCAATTACAAGCTTAATAAAGACAGACAAGGTCAGCTTTTTCGTAGAAGCTGACCTTTTTTGGGAGACTGGACATTTTTAAAATGCACAGTCTCCCAAACCTGCAGCTGCAGCATAAGTCAAAAGACAGTGGACGGGGACAGGCATATATTTCATGAAAACAATTAGGGGCATCCTCCCCGCAAAACTTTTAAAGATTTCGACAAGAATTTATCACATTTTAAACACAATTAGGTTGTAAACTTACTGTCATAGAAATGATAAAGATAAAGACAGAAGTCATAAAGAAGGGAGATATTTTTATGGAAAATCAATATACCTATTATACACCGGAACAGAATTTTAATGAGCAGGCTCCAAAGCCGAAGAAACAGCATAAGGTTCCGAAGTGGGTAAAGACTATATGTGTGGCGTTGGCACTCGGCCTCGTTGCAGGAGCTGGATTTGAAGGAGCGAGCTTTGCGGTGGGAAGTGTGCTGGACAGAATCGGGGGACGTACTTCCGGGAATAAGTCGGAGGATAAACAGGTGGAAGGCACGAAGCTTACGAAGGCTTCTAGTGGAAAGATTTCTACTGATATTACAAGGATTGCCGAGAGTGCAATGCCTTCTGTAGTATCCATCACAAATATCAGTATCCAGCAGGTACAGAGCTTTTTCGGCGGTGTATTTGAACAGGAGATTCCGAGTGCGGGTTCGGGAATTATTGTGGGCCAGAATGATAAAGAGCTTCTGATACTTACGAATAATCACGTGGTGGCCAACAGCGAGACGCTTACCGTTTCCTTCATAGACGAAGAGAGTGTGGAGGCTAATGTTAAGGGGACGGATGCAGCAAGGGATATTGCTGTTGTATCAGTGAACCTTAAGGATATTAAGGACACAACAATGGATCAGATCAAAGTAGCCACCCTGGGAGACTCCACGGCGCTTCAGGTTGGAGAGCCTGCGATTGCTATAGGAAATGCACTGGGCTATGGACAGTCCGTAACAACCGGAATCGTATCAGCCACAAAGAGAAAGCTAGAGGGCTTTGACAGTGAGCTGATTCAGACCGATGCAGCGATCAATCCTGGAAACAGCGGCGGTGCACTTCTGAATGCGAACGGCGAAGTGATTGGAATTAACACAATGAAGGCATCTTCAAGTGAGAGCGAGGTTGGAGTAGAGGGCATGGGCTATGCGATCCCGATTTCCGATGCCAGTGATGTGATTGAACTTCTGATGAATAAGGAAACAAGGACAAAACTCCCGGATGGAGAACAGGGGTATCTTGGTATTCAGCCGGCAGAGGTGGGAAGCGATATGGCCCAGATGTACAGTATGCCGTTAGGCGTTTACATCTCTGAGGTAGTAGAAGGCGGTGCTGCAGATAAGGCGGGACTTTCCAAGGGCTCAATCATTACCAAGATTGAAGGCATCAGCATTGACAGTGTTGCAACACTCAGAGAGCAGCTTCAGTACTACAGTCCGGGGGAGGCAGTGAAGGTGACGGTACAGATTCCTTCAAAAAATGGTGAATATAAGGAAGAAACAGTAGAAGTTGTACTTGGAACTAATTCATAATGGTGTTATAATAGTACCCGTAGGAGGGTGCGTATATGAACACATTTGATGAAATGAAACAGGTAGACAAGGAGATTGCGGATGCGATTGCAGCAGAGGCAGACAGACAGAATTCACACATTGAGCTGATCGCATCCGAGAACTGGGTCAGCAGTGCAGTCAGGGCAGCAATGGGAAGCATTCTTACGAATAAGTATGCAGAAGGGTATCCGAAGAAGAGATATTACGGCGGCTGCAGTTGCGTAGACACTGTGGAAGAGCTGGCAATTGAGAGAGCAAAGAAATTATTTGGATGTGACTATGCAAATGTACAGCCGCATTCCGGAGCGCAGGCGAATATGGCTGCGTTCTTTGCAATGATAAAGCCAGGTGATAAGATCCTGGGTATGAATCTGGATCATGGCGGACATCTGACACATGGTTCTCCGGTGAATATTTCAGGGGAATATTTTGAAACTTCCTTTTATGGGGTAGAAGAGGATGGATTTATTGATTATGATAAGGTGAGGGACACTGCTTTAAGAGAACGGCCTGCGCTTATTATTGCAGGAGCGAGTGCTTATGCAAGGACAATAGATTTTAAGCGGTTTCGTGAGATTGCTGATGAGGCCGGTGCGTATCTTATGGTAGATATGGCTCATATTGCAGGCCTTGTGGCAGCAGGACTTCATCCGAGCCCGGTTCCATATGCAGATGTGGTGACGACAACCACTCATAAGACACTTAGAGGGCCGCGGGGCGGCATGATCCTCTGCAATCAGGAGGCGGCAGAGAAGTTTAACTTTAACAAGGCTGTATTTCCCGGAACACAGGGCGGACCTCTGGAGCATGTGATCGCAGCAAAGGCTGTCTGCTTTAAGGAGGCGCTGACACTAGAATTTAAGGAATACCAGGCTCAGGTTTTAAGGAATGCGAAAGCACTATGCGAGGGTCTTCTTGCAAGGGATCTTCAAATTGTGTCAGGAGGAACAGATAACCATCTGATGCTTTTAGATTTGAGAAATGAAGAGATTACTGGAAAAGAGCTGGAGCGCCGTCTGGATGAGGCGCATATTACGTGCAATAAGAATACAGTCCCCAATGATCCGCGTTCTCCCTTTGTTACAAGCGGAATCAGGCTCGGGACCCCGGCGGTTACAACCCGCGGCCTGAGAGAATCGGAGATGGAGACAATCGCGGAGTGTATCATGCTTGTCATGAAGAGCGGGGAGAATATTGAAAAAGTCCGCGGCATGGTTAAAGATCTGACAGACAGATATCCGCTGCCATAAACGGCAGGCAGTCTGGCAGGCTGACTCTGCCAATGCAGGCAAAATATGATGCGAGGAGGAAGAAAATACAAATGAAATGTCCGATATGCGGCGAGACGCTGCGTCCAGGAAAAAAAGACCCGAATTATCTTCTCTGCTATAGCTGTAAGAAGAAATTTAAAGCTCCGCAAAAAAGGAAGTCCGATCAGGGCGAAGAGCAGAGGTATTCGAATATCCCGCCGAAGGCAGTGCGCGAAAAGCGGGAACGGGAGATGAAAAAAGCATATGACGATATGCTTGCGGTTGAGGACAATAGGTCAAGACGGAAGAGGGCGAAGATGGCGGAACCGGAGCCGGAGGAAGCTCTTTATGATGATGACTATGATGACTATGATGATGATGAGGGATTTTCCAAAGTGCCGATCATCATCCTTGGCATTGCCATTGTGATTGCGGCGGCAGTGGTTGTATATCTGCTGATGACTTAAAGAACTGAACGTAGTTCAGCTGCTATGCCTGAGGAGTGAGATTTTCTCACTCCCTTTTTGTTGAAAATCTAAGTGTCCTACAGAAAGATTTCATGTCCGTCCAGTATAATTGATTGTAGCTGTACGAGTATAGGTTCCAATTAATTAAGGATGGAGGGGGAAACAGAAGATGTGCAGAGGAGCTTGCAGGCAACGCGGGAACGATTACCAATGAGATACTGAGCGGAATTGGGAGGAGGGTGAAACGGAAAACGATTTAGATATAAAAAACATAAGATTTTCTTAATTTCCTCAATTCTATGAGATGTTTTCTGGGAACCTGTGGTATAATGTGATCGTAATTGACATGACATAAGGAGAAAAGACAATGTTATTGGAACTGAAAGACATCAAGAAATCATTTGGCAGCAAACAGGTTCTCTCCGGGGTTTCTTTTCGGGCAGAAGGAGGCAAGGCCTTCGGTCTGCTTGGCAGAAACGGCGCCGGTAAGACGACATCAATCCGCATTCTGATGAATGTATTCCCGGCAGATGGCGGGGAAGTACTGCTCGACGGGCGTCCGATTAATTACAGGAGGATGAAGATCGGATATCTCCCGGAGGAGAGGGGACTTTATCCGAAGAAGATTATCGCGGATCAGCTCGTGTATTTTGCGGAGCTTAAAGGCATGAGCCACAGGGAGGCTGTGAAAGCGGTAGATCACTGGCTTGAGAGACTGGGCATGATGGAATACCGGAATAAGCGGCTGGACACGCTGTCAAAGGGAAACCAGCAGAAGATTCAGCTTGTGACTGCTTTGGCGCACAATCCAGATATTATTATTTTGGATGAACCATTTTCCGGACTGGATCCGGTGAATGCCATGCTGCTTAAGGAAGTAGTAAGGGAGCAGATTGCGGAGAATAAGGTGGTACTGTTTTCCAGCCATCAGATGAGCTATATTGAGGAATTCTGTGACAGTATAGCGATCTTGAATTCCGGACAGGTTGTCCTCTCTGGCGAGCTCCATGATATTAAGAGGAGTTATGTGCGCGACCGGCTCATTGTCCGTACTGAGTATCCAGACAATATCCAGGCAGATTTTGGGAAAGACTGTACCGTGATGGGGGATGGAAGCCTCATGATCAGGCTTGCTTGCGCTGAAGACAAGAAGTCAGTCATGCAACGGCTTGTAGACAATTACGATGTTGATGGAGTAAAGGTGTTCGAGCCCTCTCTGAATGACATTTTTGTTGAGTATGCAGGTGACGGAGCGGATAAGGAGGACGTAAGATGAAGCAATTTGGGAAAATACTAAAATTTGAATTGAAGTACTATTTTAAAAATAAAGTTTTTGTAGGCGTGACAATATTTCTAGTGCTTCTTATAGCAGTTGTTATGTTTCTGCCCCGGATTGTGGGCATGATAAAGGACGACGGGGAGGGGACGGACAGTTCGCCTTCGGAGCGCAGCGTCATGCTTATCAAGGCAGAGACGCCGAGGGAGGAAGAGGCGGTCAGGAAAGCCTTTCAGGCGGCGTTTCCTGACTATGATGTGCAGATTACACAGGAAAGCCTGTCGGCAATGAAGGAGAGGATAACTAAAGAAGAGGCGGAGTGTGCGTTTGTCCTGGAGGGGATGACCTCTTATACCTATTATGTAGATAACCTTTCCATGCATGACAGTAATATGGAGGCTGCAGATAGTGTACTGAAAAGTATGATTCAGACAGGAGCGATGGTGGAAGCAGGTATTACGGCAGAGCAGGCAGGTGAGATCATGTCGGTTCAAATTACAAATGATGCGGTAAGCCTTGGAAAGGATCAGATGCAGAATTACTGGTACACCTATATTATGATCTTTGCCCTGTATATGGTAATTCTTCTGTACGGTCAGATGATTGCAACGAATGTTGCAACCGAAAAAAGCTCCAGGGCAATGGAGCTTCTTATTACCAGTGCAAAGCCGGTGTCCATGATGTTCGGGAAGGTGATTGCCTCCTGCCTTGCAGGAATGGTCCAGCTTATTGCAGTGTTCGGATCTGCAATCTTGTTTTATGGCATGAATCAGGAACAGTGGAATGACAATCCAATCGTGGCTTCTATATTTGATATGCCGGTAGGGCTTTTGGGCTATATGCTTATATTTTTCGTGCTTGGATTTTTTATCTACGCATTTCTTTACGGAGCCATCGGTTCCACTGCCTCAAAGCTTGAGGATATTAATACATCGGTTATGCCGGTGACGATGCTTTTTATTATTGCATTCATGGTTGTGATGTTTTCCCTTGCTTCGGGAGATGTGGATAACACGCTGATGAAGGTGTGCTCCTACATTCCGTTTACATCCTCCATGGCGATGTTTACCCGGATTGCCATGAGTACAATCGCATGGTATGAGATAGTGATCTCTATCGCAATTCTTGCAGGATCCGTAGTTGGTATCGGGGTTCTTTCTGCAAAAATTTACCGTGTAGGCGTGCTCCTCTATGGCACCACGCCTAAGATCGGATCCATTATTAGGTCAGTGTGGAAGGCATAATGGCGGCTATATTTCCTTTTCCTTTTTTGCCTTTGCCTGGATGGCTTCTGTCTGAAACACAAAATTACGTATAAGTGTCTCAGCATTCGGAGTCAGATTAATGAACTGACATCCATAGCCGTGAAGTCCTTCCCTGCGCACAGGACGGAGCTTCTGTATGCAGGCTGAGATGCATACAGGAGTTCTTGCCTGGGTAAACATGGTGGTCAGGATGGTTCCGGGCTCAAAGACCTGCTTTGAAACAAACTGAAAGCCGCCTGTCCCGATGTCCTTTACCGTAACGGGTATCTGCTTTTTCTGTCCCTTTAGCATGACAGATACCTGGAAGGTTACATATACGCGGAAATTTTTCCGCTGTTCGGGGATATCATTTGTAATGGCGCGGGCAAGATAGCGCGCTGTGTCTCCGCTGCCGGGATCAGAGTGTATGTCCTCTGTCAGGGTGTAGATAAATGCCCGGTAATCATAAGCATTGCCCTCAGGCATGAGAAAGAACTTTTGGGGAAACTGCCTGAAGGGCTCTTCAAAAAAGTTAAGCGTGACTGTATCAAGGCTTTCCCTGTTATACTGGACATCAGTCAGATAAGTACAGTCCAGGTTATAGAGTGTTGCTTTTGCTGCATCTGGTAATGAATTCATAAGACAAACTTACCTCCTTCATCTTCATAAGACTGTGTATCATTGGTTGTGTGATTCGGAAATTTATGTATTCACTGTTGACTTTAGTGTAATAGAAGATATGTGCTGTGTCAAGTCAGAATGAGGAGGTAACAGGATTGTAATTCAAGTTTCAGCAGACTTAAAACCAGGATGCTGTTAAAACCTGACAGATGACTGTTCTGTGAGAATGCAGATATTCCAGTTTAAGGCCGGACTGGTCTTTAACTGGAATATCCGATGATCTTATTTGCAGCAGGTCCGAATATCAAATTCCGGGTTGAACGCATAGAAGTTCTTGCTGTCTAAGTGATCTTGAATAATTCGGAGGGATTCACCGAAACGGGAGGATTGAAGTAGAATTACCGGGGAAAAGATAGCGGTTAAAATCCGCTTTAGATTTTCCATGTGATTTCAATATTCCCGTTTGCTATCTTAATTACTTTTATTAAAGTATCAACGACTGTCTGCTTATCCTCAAAGGTAATCTTATCCCATTTCTCTACATGGTCTGTTATCTGTCCGATTTTATCACCTGCTTTAGAAACGGTGAGAGAAAGAAGTTCTTCCTGTAAGGTCTGGCGTTCAGTGTCTAACTCGGAAATCTTATCATTAATGTATTTCAACAAAACACTATTGGCGTTCGCCACTTTTGAAAGCAGGCCGTTGATTTCCTCGTCGATTTGCGTCAAACGGATTTTTGTTTTTGATAATTGGGGATTTGCCCCAGCGTCTTTTCCGCTGGATAACTTTTTAAACTCTGACAGTTTGTCACGGATAGCGTTCAGCATGTATTCTTCCAGAACGTCGGCATAGATGGTACAGCCAGTTCCTTTGCAGGCTCCACTGTTTCCTGCGCAGCTACATACAAAATAGCGTCCGTGTTTTGTCTTTGCTTTTCTCACTACCAATGCATAACCGCAATTACCACATTTTACTTTCCCTGCCAGCCACGAATTTTTAGCCTTGCAGGTCTTAGTTGACTGGCGGTTATTCAGACAGCGTATCCGACATGCTATCCATGTCTTAGAGGGGATAAATCCCTTATGTGGCGCTAACACAATTTCTTTATCAGCAAGGTCGCATTGTTTTCTGGTCTTTGATACCGTTCCTTTGTAGAGATAACAAGCATTGCAGCCGGTAAAATCACTTACAGGATTGAAGATATTTGCACCTTGACTTTTGTAGAAATTGTACACATCAATATCCGCTTCAACATAAATAGGATTTCTCAACATTTCACTTAACCTTGCGGTACTCCAATTGGCACCTCGTAAGTTTTTTATACCGTGATTATTAAGATACCGCATAATTTCACCAAGCGAATTTGACGGGTCGGCATACATGGAATAAATGAGTTTCAGTTGTTCGCTTTCCTCTGGAACTTCTTCATACATGGAAGTGCGG
>Ga0137306_101267_pt1 | contig 26762 bp, 23 predicted proteins | sample Inofroosms_March_FD_97187 | JGI IMG/M metagenome (GOLD analysis project Ga0137306, IMG submission 97187) | Mouse cecal microbial communities from Vienna, Austria - N-Acetylneuraminic and N-Acetylglucosamine D2O microcosms_March | ecosystem: Host-associated > Mammals > Digestive system > Large...
ATTAGTAATATTTAATAATCTCTTAGCAAGCTTGACAGCCTCCACCGCGTTTTGGGAATATCCGTCTGCCCCGATCTTATCCGCATACTTCTGGGAAACAGGCCCGCCTCCGATCATGACCTTCATCTGCTGTCTCATTCCTTCCTCTTCAAGGATACGGATAACATCCTGCATTCCCCCCATGGTTGTTGTCATAAGGGTAGACATACAGATGAATTCTGCCCCTTCTTCCCTGGCGGTATCTACGAATTTTCTAAGGGGGACGTCTCTTCCCAGGTCAATCATATCGAATCCTGCCGTCTCCAGCATGATCTTCACAAGATTCTTCCCGATATCATGCGTATCTCCTTCCACAACGCCGATAACGCCTTTGTGCTTTGTCTCTCCCGCTTCTTCTGGAAGATACGGCCTTAATATCTCAAGACCAGCATACATGGCATCTGAACAGAGAAGCACGTCTGTCACAAAATATTCTTCTTCCTCATAGAGCTGGCCTGCACGGTTCATGCCGTCTACCAGCCCTTCCATAATTCCGTCAAATGCGGGATATCCTGCGTCCAGATATTCCTGTGCAGTCTCCGCCACATCGTCCTCCTCCATGTCCACAACGCCGTCAGACAATCTCTTTAATAACACTTCCTTTGCGCTCATACTTGTCTGTCCCCTCCTTTATCTAAGCACTAATTCTTTAAAAATTCTGTTTTCCAGACAATAGCCCACATTCTTAATACACATCTGCCCTGCCAGTTTTGCTCTGCCCTTCATCCTGATACAGGCTTCCCCGTAAGGCAATGGCTCTTGAAGTTCTATATCCCGAAGCTCTGCCTTCCCCGTCCCAAGGAGGGCAAATACAGTCTTGGGGCACAGCAGAACCATTGTATCTCCATCCACAAGCAGCTCTGCCTTCTTTAAGAAAGGATACGTGAAATCCTCCACAACCTGCTCTGCCATCTTAGGTCCCAGGATATTCACCCCTCCCGGAGAATCCGCATAGCTTAAGAGTCCCACACCCCTCTTCTTTGCTTCTTCCATAAACCGCAGGACTTCCTTTCCCAGTTTCCAAAATACTCCTTTCATAAGTTCCGGCTTTTTTCTCATAGCCTTAAACACATGTTTTGCATCAATGAGCACATTCAGTATGGTAAAAGGACCGGACACCTGGAGAACAGTCTGCTCGTTCTGCCCCCTTAAGATCTCACATGCCTTTAATACCTCCTGGATTCTTCCCGTGGTAAAATCAATTTCCGGAAGCTCTAAAAGCTCCTCCACGGATGTACAGATATATTCCTTTGCCCTTGGACCAGCCTTTTCATTTCCATAGTTAATGATCCCTCCCATGGCTTCTGCCTCCACGGTATGGCAAAAGGGCAGCTCACAGAATGCCGCGCCGTTATGCCCTCTCAGCGCCTTCGAAAGTACCACCATGGTATCCCCATGCATATATGCATCTGGAAATGTAAGCCCCAGTTCCTTCGTCACATCTGCGTGAATTCCTGCAGAATTATCGTACGTACAGTTAAAATCCTTTATCTCTGACATAATCTCCTCCCTGCGCATCCTGCACACATTCCTGACCCGTGAATCGCAGCATCTGCCCTTTTACTCAGGAATCGCAGCAGCTATCCTTTTACTCCGCTCAGCGTCATTCCCTCTTTAAACCTGCTCTGCATAAATACATAGAAGATAAACGGCGGAAGGAAATTGATCACTGCACAGGCCATTGTAAGACCCACGTCTGTATTAAACTGGGTCTTCATCATACTGAGCGCAAGGGGCAGTGTCTTCATCTCTGCCTTCGTACAGGCCACCAGAGGCCATAAAAAGTTATTCCATGCACCCACAAAGGTAAAGATAGAAAGCGCCAGTATGGAAGACTTTACAAGCGGCAGCACTACTTTAAAGAAAATCTTCAGATTACCGCAGCCGTCAATTCTGGCAGCATCCATAAGATCCTTCGGCACATCCAGGATTGCCTGCCTCATGATGAATACCCCGAAGGCTGTGGGAAGAGGAAGAATCAGCGCCCGGTAGGAATTCAGCCACCCCAGCCCTTTTGTAATCAGAAAAAGCGGAATCACAATAACCTCCGAAGGCACCACCATTGTCATAACAAGAAACAGGAAGATCTTGTCATTCCCCTTAAAATTCATCTTCGCAAATGCATAACCTGCCAGTGAACATACCGCCACTGTAAGGATTACCCCCATAACAGCCACAAATACACTGTTAAAAATATATCGTTCAAAATTTTCCATCTGAAAAATCTTCTCATACTGCCCAAGAGACAGCTTTTCCAGGGAAAAGTCAAAATCATATGCATTAATCGTAGATTTAAATGACATTAAAAACATATAGATAAACGGAAAGATGCTTACAACAATAATTCCAATCAATACAAGATCAGAGATCACATTCTTAAATCCTTTTTTTACCAGTTCCATATCCCCCTCCTATATCTCCGAAGCTTCTCTTCGCATCATATTCCGCTGCAGCATGGCGACTGCCAGAATCACCACAAATAATATATTGGATATGGCCATTGCATATCCTGCCGCCCCTGCGCTGAAACATTTCGAGTAGGAATAGACTACCAGCGTGGTAGAGGCATTATTAGGTCCCCCTCCTGTCAGGTTAAAGATCAGGTCAAAGCACTGCAGGGAATTTGTCACTGACAGAAATACACCCAGGATAATGGTGGGCTTCAGAAGCGGAAGGGTGACGGAAAAGAAACACCGGATCCTGTCCGCTCCGTCCACCTTTGCAGCCTCATAATAAGTATTGGAGATTCCCAAAAGACCGGAGGAATAGATGACCACATAATAGCCCATCCATTTCCAGACCGCTACCATTCCAACGGTGATCAATGCTGTCTTTGCATCTCCCAGAAGCATGGACGGCTCAATCCCGAATAAACCGAAAAATTTCTCAATCACCGGAAATTTCCCGTTCAGCAATTCTCTCCACACTACCCCTACAACTGCAGGCGAGCAGATCACAGGAATAAATATCATACTGTTTGCAAGCTTTCCCAGAAAACGCTTTCGGTTAGCCACGAGAAATACAGAGAGTATGATACTGAGAACCGTCTGAAGCGGTACAATCAGCAGCATAAGCTCAAGAGTATTTTTCAGTGCTTTTACAAATTTACTGTCCGACATAAGTTTGGAATAATTATCAATTCCACGAAATACCGGTTCCGTCATAATATTATATTTTGTAAAACCAAGGGCGACCGACACTGCCACCGAGCCTATTACAAAGGTAACCAGTATCAGTGTAATCGGCGCGATATAGCAATAAGGCGCAAGTTTACCGGCACCGCCTTTTTTATTTTCCATAATTGTCCTTTCACTGTTGTACAGAAGTTCCCCATATCCTCAAAATGCCCGCAGAAACTGCGGGCATCCGTGAATAGCAACCATCATTATTCTTTTTCTGCCCAGTACTCCTCCAAAAGATTATTTGCATAATCCTCCGCTTCCTTAAGTCCCTCTTCTACTGTGAGCTCTCCTGTCATGATTCCCTGGAAATCCGCTGAGAGCTGTGTCAGGATATCAACTCCGCAGGGGCCTACCTGAAGTCCGTGCCATTTGCCAAGATCATCTGTATAGATTTTCTCCATCTTCGCATCACCCACGTAAGGCTCACTGTTTGTAAGCGCCGCGCCCGGGCATTTTGCATGATACTTCTCCATGAATTCCGCACCTGTTACGTGCTTTATAAAATTCATCGCAAGCTCTTTATCCTCTGCTGCAGACATGAGAGTCAGGCAGTCTGTTGCACCGAAGGTCCCAAAATCCTTATTTTTAAGGGAAGTGACAAAATCCCATTTTACATCTGGATAGGTCTCGGCAAATACTGTTTCATCCGTCTGTGAAGATCTGTAAACGCCGAATGCAGCTTTTCCTGCTCCAAATACATTTGCAAATGCATCTGACCATGACATAGACATAAAGTCAGGATTCATATACTCTTTCATATTCTGAATCCATGTCATAGCCTCTGTTCCTGCCTCGTCTGCAAACGCAGCGCTTTTTAGGTCATCTGCATAGATCTGTCCGCCATTCTGCCACAATGCACTGTAATAGTATGCGTTCAGAATCTGCATTGCTCCCACATCGCTTGTGCTCATGCCGCACGCATAGCCAAACTGGTCAGTCTCGCCGTCTCCATCCGTATCCTTTGTAGCAGCTTTGCAGATACGCTCAAAATCTTCCCAGGTCTCTGGCGCCTTCTCGTCCAGATCCTCCAGAATCTTCTCATTGTAATATAGCACAAAAGGAACGCCTGTAACCAGCGGCCAGCCGTACTGCCCATCCATCATAAAGCCGTTCTCCAGATATTTATATTCACTCTTGTCCTCGTCTGTAATATATTCAGACATATCAGCTACCACGCCTGCGTCAATATAAGTTGGGAACATTTCATTATACATATAGCCCACATCCGGTCCTTCTCCGGAATTTAGCGCTGTAGTATAAGTCTCTTCATACTTGTCCCATGGAACCACTGTAATATTCACCTTGCAGCCGTTTTCTTCCTCCCAGTCAGTCATCAGGCCACCCCAGTTATTTACCGTATCATCATCAAGCGGCGGCACCCACACTTCTAATGTCTTTTCGCCAGAACCGGAACCTGAATCAGAGCCTTCTTTCTTCTCCTCCCCATTATTGCCGCAGCCTGTGATCAGAGACACAGCCATAGCGGCCATTAACAATGCGCTTAAAAATTTTCTTTTCATAATAAACCTCCTCGTTTGTATTAGATAGATACAAGAACAGTTTATCATTCTCCCCATTAGTTCACAAATTGTTATTATTAATAAGTATGTGCATTTATTAATAATTTCTATAATTAAAATTCCTTGCTGCATTCATAAAGCAGTCAATCTGCGCAGGGGCTGTCGTATCCGGAATGTCGCACCCTGTTGCCAGAACATACCCCTTTCCTGCCTTAATTCCGGTCCTGATGCAGGAATGAACTGCTTCCTCAACCTCTGCTTCTGTTCCGTTCAAAACAACTCCCACTGGATCTACATTACCGGCAATGGGGATATACTCTCCTAGTTCCTCCACTGCCCTCTCCAGGTCAACGATATTGTCGAGGCTCAGCTCATTCAGCTCATACTGGCAGAGGTACTTCCAGATACTATATGTCTTTCCGCACATATGAAGCGATACCTTCTGGCCGGTTGTTTCTAGTGCATAATCTGTCAGCTCCTTTGTATAAGGATAAACGAATCTCTCATACATCTTCGGACCGATCAGTGCAGGGTTTGCAACCGGATCCGCCATTGCAATCCCCATGCCATATCCCGCCGCCTCATCCATGCAGCTTTTCTGACTGTCTGTAATGACACGCATCAGCCTGTGAATCTCCTCCGGACACCTCCGGCAGTCGCGGAGCAGACGCTCTGTCCCTCTCAAATTGGAGGCAATGGTAAACGGGCCTCCGATGCTCATTTCCACCGGAACAACCTCCTGCGCTTCTTTTATCAGGATCTCCGCCGCGCGCAGGAAATCCCGGATTCTCGGATCCTTTCCCGCCTCTGCAGGCTCCATCTCACGAAGCCTTTCATAACTCTCCAGAAACGGACTGCCTGCGTAAGGAAGTCCGTTTTCCGGATAAATAAATGACCCTCCGAGCGCTTCTGTGATCCCTCTAGTATTCGGGCCAGTGACGATCCGGTCATATCCGTATCTGTTAAATGCCAGGATCTCCGCCTCCGCCATCTTTTCAGGCACATGCCAGAAATCCCATATGCTGAATCCCGTCAGGCGGCACTTAAACTCTCCCATGAAAGGGACACAGGGAACACGGTCCACATCCCGCCCCTCTTTTATAGCTGTCCGCCTTTCTGCCGGCGTCATCTCATCTGCTGTATGCTTCTCTATTCTCAACATGCCATGTCGCTCCTTCCTTCTTGGCGGCCGCTTTGGCTGCTCCTGCCTGCCCCATCCATTTATAGCTTCTATTATAGGATTCCCTTCTTTAAAATGCAAGCTGGAACCATCAGCGGATTAAGATAAGAAGAATCAGCGGCTAAATCGGCTAAATATCTTCATGGCGCTCTCTCTGTCTATATATCCCACCAGTTCTCCGGTCTGTCCTGTCACGCCTGCGCAAGGATATTCGGACAGCACGCTCATAACATCTTCCACCGTAGTTTCAAAAGTCACGGCAGATGCAAAGTCGCGGCGGCCTGCAGCAGGCTTTGCAATATCACCTGCTTTATAAATTCTTCCCCGGTTAATATCGTTACTTTTTTTCTCCGAATCAACACTGACAAACAGTACTGCAATCTCTCCTGCATCTCTGTAGAATAAAAGCTCTGGAAAATGGCTGGAAATTTCCTGATATATCCTCCAGATATTCAGATCGCTCTTTTTATCTGGTTCGATAACAGCCATCATAAAAGGAGCCGGTGCACAGGCCTCATAAATTTCTTCTCCGATCTCCGGAAACCTCTCCTGCTCTCTCCCTCTGCCCAGAAGCACTCTGCTGATGAGCTGCTTCAATCCAAAGCCTTTTAAATTACTGACAAAATCTCTTCTCCCATACCCCACTGCAAGTGCGCGGCAGATGAGACGGTTAAGGGGGCATGTCTCCTTTCCGAAATGAAATGTAATACAAAATCCCTGCAGGCTTCCTTTAAAAAGAACTGCATTCAGTACAGTAATTCCTTCTTCAGATTCCTCAACTACGCTGCTGCTTTCACATTCTCTATCATACACCCTTGTATAATAATCCTCTATCATATGAATCCACAAGATTTCCTTCTGTCCGCCATCTGTATCAAGAGCCGGGAAAAATGATGTGTATGCATCTGCAAGCAGTCTTCCATATGGATCCAGGACGGCAACAGGCACCTGAAGACCTGCCGATATCTCGCTGACAGCTTTCTCAATTCCACTGCTCTTTTCTAGTGCCTCAAATACGATTTTATAATACTGTTCCATTCCCTTCTCCTTAAAATTCCGGAAACACCATGCTCTCCGTAAATATCCGCTCGTAATTCTCTGTCTCCGCCAGCTCCATGTATTCCATCCTTAAGGCAAGCTCTTCAATCTCCCGTTTTGCCCTGCGAGACATCAACGCCATATATGCTCCTGTTTTAGAGGAATTTCCCACATAGACAAGCTTCTCTTTCACCCCTTCCGGGAGAATTCCAGTTCCCACAAGAGAATCAGCCGGAAGATGCGCGCCAAACTGTCCTGCAATCATCACTTTATCCAAATCCTCCATCCTGATCCCGGCCTTCCAAAGAAGCGCCGTAAAACCGGAAAGGATGGCTCCCTTCGCAAGCTGCACCTGCCTTATATCCCCCTGGGTTACAATAAGGAGCGGATCCTCATTCAGAATAAATTCCCGTTTTGCACCGTTCATGCGTATCAAAGGGTAACGGTAATCGTTTTCAGAAAGCTTTTCCTTTTTTATAAATACCCCTGTCTTTTTTACAATTCCTGTCCGAAGAAGCTCTTTTGTCACAGCCAGTATTCCGCTTCCACAGATTCCTTCCGGTCTTTTGCCGCCAATCACCGCCAGCTCCACTCCCTGTTCCGTAATCCTCACATCCTCTGCCGCCCCGTCCGCCGCACGCATGCCAGACCGAATATTCATACCCTCAAGAGCCGGCCCCGCCGCGCAGGAACAGCACAGAAGCCTCCCGCCGCAGGCAAGTACAATCTCCCCATTGGTTCCGATATCAATAAACAGGACATTCCCCCTCTCATTCTTCAGACCACACACATAGGCTCCTGCCACAATATCCGCCCCGATATACGCAGATACCTGGGGAAGGCAGTACAGCACCGTATGTTCTCCTGCTTTGATCCCCGCATCCTTTGCCAAGAGTCTCTGTGCCTCCAGAAACTCTGGTTTATAGGGCGACCGCCCGATGGATCTGGCATCCACTCCAAGAAGCATATGCATCATGGTACAGTTTGCCGCCACATCAATCTCCAGAATCTCTTCCTGATTTACTGCCGCCTTCAGACATATCTCCTGTATCATATCATTCACAGAATGTACAATCGCCTCTTTTAATTCCTGAATACCGCTGTCTGGATGCTCGTATTCATAAGTAATCCTGGTCAGCACATCCAGCCCAAAATGCTTCTGGGCATTGATCATCGACGCCTCTGCAAGCTCCCTTCCGTCCGACATGCGAATCAATGCTGTAACCACTGTGGTGGTACCGATGTCAATCACAATTCCATATCCATGATCATAGACATCCCGTTGGAAATCCGGAATATATCCTTTCGTCAGCACCTTTGCCTGGCGCTCTGTCTGAAGCGTCACAAGTTCAATATCCCCCTCCGCCTTTGTCATGCAGGCCAGACGGACTCCGCTCTCTATCTCCTCTTTGTCCAGAAGCTTCCGTTCCGTCTCTGACACAGGGGAACACACACCCTCCAGAATGCGGACTTTGCATTTCCCGCATATGCCTGTCCCGTTACACGGATTGTCCACAAAAACTCCTGCGGCAAGGAGACTCTGCAGAAGCGTCCCCCCGCCGCAGGGAATTCTTTTCTCCTCTACTGTTATGATCACCATTCTATCTCCTATGTACAAAAGTGCCCCACCAGACAGTGAGGCACGAGTCAATACCCTTTTTGCATTTATATCTTATTCACTGCCCCTGCCAGATACTCATTGCTGACTTCGGCAAATTTTTCGTTTTCCACCGCTTCCGCAAGCTTCATATCAACCGGCATTTTTCCAAGCACCGGGATTCCAAGCTCCTCTGCTACTTCGTCAATATGGCTCTCGCCAAATACCGGGATCTTCTTCCCGCAGTCCGGACATACAAGATAGCTGTAATTCTCTACGATTCCGAGTACTGGTATATCCATCTGTCTGGCCATATTGTATGCCTTCTTTACGATCATCTGCACAAGATCCTGTGGAGATGACACAATAATCACTCCGTCAACAGGAAGAGACTGGAACACGGTAAGCGGCACGTCTCCGGTTCCCGGAGGCATGTCCACAAAGAGATAATCCAGATCTCCCCAGATAACATCCGTCCAGAACTGTGTCACCACTCCTGCAATCACCGGTCCTCTCCAGATAACCGGATCCGATTCATTTTCCAGAAGAAGATTAATGGACATCATCTTCGTTCCGTCCTTTGCCTCGCAGGGAAGAATTGCATCTGCATCCTCTGTCCCCATGGCTTTCTCATGAACTCCATACATTTTCGGGATGGACGGACCGGTAATATCCGCATCCATGATTCCAACGGAAAATCCCTGCTCTCTCATCATGCGGGCCAGGGACGCTGTCACCATTGATTTTCCAACCCCTCCCTTGCCGCTGACTACTGCGATCACCTTTCGGATATTTGATAACGCATTCGCCGGTTTTCGAAAATCCTGGGGTTTGCTGCTACAGGAATCCGCATGTGCGCAGCCCGCACAGTCTGACGGGCTGCAGCCGTTTTGCTGCTCTGCCATATCTGTCACTCCTCTACACTTTTTTAAGGTCTGCGCAGCAGATGCACAGACCCTTTGATTCTTTATTCGTAACTGCTCAGTACCTTCACAGTTACATGCAAAAATCCATTTGAAATTGCCTTCGGCAATGGGATTTTTGCACTCCTGAATCACTTTCTTACGGTCTGTGCAGTAAATACCCTCGCTTCGCTGGGGCAGACCCTGCACAGACCTGCTGAGTAGTTACCTTTATTCAACCGCTGCAATTACCTCAATCTCACAGAGAGCTCCCTTCGGAAGCTCCTTTACTGCGAAACAGCTTCTTGCTGGCTTTGATGTAAAATACTTTGCATATACTTCATTAAACGCGCCAAAATTTGCCATATCTGACAGGAAACAGGTTGTCTTCAACACATGGTCAAAATCTGTCCCCGCCTCTTTCAGCACTTCACCGACATTTTTGCATGCCTGCTCCGTCTGTCCCTCAATCGTATCAGACTCAATGTCATTCAGCCCGGGATTAATTCCAAGCTGTCCTGCTGAATAAAAAATTCCTCCGTGAACATATCCCTGTGAATACGGGCCTAACGCTTTTGGCGCCTTCTCTGTTGCTACTACTTTCATAATCAAACCTCTCCTTTACTTTCTCAAAAATAATCTCTGCGCAGTATGCGCATACATCCTGTAATAATTCATACCGGCTTCCCTGTATAAAACATTACTGAATTACTTCTATTGATATATTGTACTACCTTCACCCATGTATTATCAAGAGCTTTTTAAACACAGCCTCCGTTTTTTTATTCTGCGAAATGATTCCGCTGGCAACGGCTTTAACGGAGCTCTTCCTTCTCCCTTGTCACGTTCCTGAGCCATTTATATTTCCTGTATCTCCAGATACAGATCGGCACTTTTATGATCTCGTCACTCATCAGTATGGCATAGACTACCGGCACCCCCGCGTGGAAGACAAATGCCGCCGCTCCCCCTAAGAGGATGGAACAGCCCCACATAGTCGTAACATCCATGTAGAGCCCGAACTTTGTATCTCCACCGGAACGAAAGATACCGCACACCATCGTAGTATTGAATGCCTGCCCCACCACAAAATAAGACATGACAAAAAACATAAAGTTAAGATAAGACTGTGACTGCGCTGAAAGCGTCAGCACCCGGATCACAATGGGGCCTGACAGGAGGATCATGCCTCCTCCCAGACCGCCCAGAATCAGGGACAGCCAGATAAATCTCTTCGCATAGGCCCTGGCATGCTCTGTCTTCCCTTCTCCAAGTGTTTTCCCAAGCCAGATCGCCGTTGCACTGGATATCCCGAACACCACCACCTGGGCCAGCTGCCTTGCTACCTGGGCCACGGAATTTGCCGCCACTGCCTCGCTGCCAAGATGACCGATAATCGCAGTGTTGCAGGAGGTGCCAAGTCCCCACATCATCTCATTGAGAACAACCGGCATGGCGTACCGTACATAATCAAGAAACAATACCTTGTCCATATGGACCAGATGCCTTACCCGGATTTTTACAATATCATTTTTATAACGTGCATACAATAGTACCAGAACCAGTTCTGTAATGCGGGCGCATAAGGTTCCGATGGCAGCGCCCACAATCTCCAGCCTCGGCGCGCCGAACATGCCGAAGATTAAGACGGCATTGATGATAATATTTACAAACAGTGAGATAAAGTACACCACCGTTGCCACTACCACCCGCTCAATGCTGCGCATAATGTTCAGATACACCTGTGTCACTGCCATAAAGAGATAAGACAGACCCACAATCCGCAGATACTTCGCACCTTCTGTTACGACAACCGCATCGGATGTATAGATACGCATCAAAGTGTCCGGAATAAAAAATGCAAGCACAGTAAACACCGCCGCCACTAGAATTCCGGACGAAAGCCCCATGCCCAGAATCCTTTCAATCGTATCTGTATCACGCTTTCCCCAGTACTGTGCCGTCAGAACCGTGGATCCGGCCGTAATTCCGAAAAAGATCAGCATCATGATAAACTGGATCTGCCCGGCAAGGGAGGCCCCTGAGAGCACCTTCTCCCCTACCCGTCCCAACATAAATACATCTGTCGCCGTAACGCCCACATTGATCAGATTCTGTACCGCCATGGGCGCTACAAGGGCGAATACATTCTTATAAAAGCTCTTCCAGTCAATATTCCGATTATCTGTGGTTCGCTGCCTGATAGATCTCATATACATCCTGCGCCGTAAGTTTCTTAAAACAGCCAAGTTTAAGGGTATCTCCCTTTGTGGCATGGTCTGCCATCTCTCTTAGCACCTGGTCTTTCTGCACGCCGATACTCATCTCCCCCAGACATACCGGCATATGAAGAGAGCGGAAAAACTCCTCGGTCTGTTCAATCGCCTGAAGCGCAGCCTCCTCCTTTTCCTCTGATTCAATATTCCAAACCTTTTTTCCATAAGCTGCAAATCTTTCGATATCCAGCCTCCATACATGCCTCGCCCAGCTTCCCCAGACTGCTGAGAGAGTTGCGCCGTGGGCCGCGTCAAACCGTCCCCCAAGCTCATGCCCAAGCTTATGACATGCAAAATCCTTCGGCCGCCCAAGGCCGGTCAGCCCGTTATGGGAAATGCTTCCGCACCACATTAACTCGCTCATGGCATCATAATCCGTCTGATTCTCATAAGCTCTTCTTCCATTTCTGATCACAGTGCGCATCAGTCCTTCCGCGATCTCATCTGTCAGTTCATTCCCTTTGACCGGGGTAAAATATCTCTCCAGAGTGTGCATCAGAATATCCACAATTCCGCAGGCAAGCTGGTATTTCGGAAGAGTATACGTAAGCTCCGGATTCATCACCGCAAATACCGGGCGCACGATGTCCGAGTTAAATCCTGCCTTTCTGCCGGTTTCCTCATTGGTAAGCACAGCAGAATCACTCATCTCGCTTCCTGCTGCAGAGATTGTAAGAACTGCCCCCACCGGCAGAGCCTGACTGGTCTTCGCAGTCCCTGACCAGAATTCCCAAAGATCCGTGCCGGGATTCGCAGCGCCCACTGCCACTGCCTTCGCCGTATCAATAGCGCTTCCTCCTCCCACTGCAAGAATCAGCTCCGCCCCGAAAGAAACTGCCTTTTCCACGCCCTCCCGTGCAAGGGAAAGCCGTGGATTAGGCCTTACTCCGGAAAGCTCTTTAAACACGATTCCTTCCGCCTCACATGATTGTCTCACCCGTTCTAACAGCCCGCTCCTCTTTACGCTGCCTCCGCCGTACACTGCCAGTACCTTTGATGCACCGCACGCCTGAATCAGCCTGCCTGTCTCTTCCTCCGTTCCTTTTCCAAAAACCACCTTCGTGGGCATGTATTGTACGAATTCCTTCATAAATGGATACCTCCTCTTTCTTCTATACTTTTCACATTTTTATCTGCGGATGCTCCCTAAGGAAATAAACTTTCAGTTTGACTTTTATATTTTTATTCCCACAATTTCCCTGTCAGGTAAAACACTGCAAGCTGGGTTCTGTCCCGAAGTCCCAGTTTCTCCAGAATGCCGCTGATATAATTCCTCACCGTTCCCTCGCTCAAAAACATCTCCCCGGCAATCTCCTTATTGCTGAACCCCTCTGCCACAAGTGCCGCCACCTCCTGCTCCTTCCCGCTTAACCCGTACTCCTTTAAGTCAGAAGCACTTTTCGTATTCAAAAGTCCCGGCAGCTTAGCTGTAATCTCGGTTCCGAACACACTCTGCCCCATGCATACGGCACGAAGCGCCTGGGCAATACAGGCATAATCCTGCTTTAGCAGATACCCTTTCACCCCGTACTTTAATGCCTTTACAATATACTCATCATCTAAAAATGTTGTAAGAAGGAGAATCCTGGCCTCCTGGTCAGAAGAGAGGATTTCTTTTGATGCCTCCAGTCCGCTCATCTCCTTCATGCGAATGTCCATAAGCAGCACATCCGGCCTGTAACTCTGGTAAAGGGTGACTGCATCCTTTCCATCTGCACCGGTTCCCACTACTGTCATGTCCTCATTTGCCTCCAGGATCGTCTTAAGCGCTCCTGTCACAAAGACATCATCATCCACAATCACAATTCTCATGCCGCATCCTCCTTCTTCGGCACCGTAATATAGATCCGGAATCCCTTCTCATTCCTGATCTGCACGGTTCCTCCTAAAGCCTGGATCCTGTCCTTCATATTCTGAAGACCGAGTCCTCCGCCCTCTCCTTCTAATCCTTGAGTTACTGAAGTCTCATATTCCTTTCCATTATCCTCAATCACAAGCTGGTAAAGTCCTGGATGCTCCCTCGCTGTAATCTGTATCCAGGACGCATTACTGTGCTTCGCTGTATTATTAAGCGCCTCTTTTACAATAGCGATAAAGCTGTATTTCAGCTCTCCGGGCAGCACATATCCCATATCATAAATAAGCGCCGCCTCACAGAAGGAATATTCCTCAACGAGTCCTGTGAGAGCCTCTTTCAGATTAATGGAGTCATCGTGGAGATCATGGACACTTTCCCGGACACTGGTCATGGCAGCACCCAGCGTATCTTCAAGCTGGCAGAGCGCTCCCTCCATGAACTGCTCCCTGTTCATGGCTTTCAGCGCACCTGTCATCAATATGGCGCGGGAAAGCATATGCCCTACATTGTCATGAATCTCTCTTGCAATCCGGTTCCGTTCCTTAAGCTTTGCCGTATAGATCTCATCATCCTGCTGTTTCTGAAGATTCTTGTTTCTTTCCTTGAGCAGAAGATTCAGCCCCCTGCCGTCATCCCGGGTCCTTTTGACCGTCTCTTCAAGTCTTTTGTTCTCCTCTGTCAGACAGACGAGAAAACAGGCTGCCAGAAATCCAAAAATCAGAAACACTAGAAGCTCCTGGTTTTTCCTTCCATAAAAGACTGTGCACAGCACTGCCAGAAGCACTGCGGATATGCCGGTTCTGTGCTCCCATCTTCCAAAGCTGTACAGCACCGATGGAGCGAATAACAGCATCTCCGGGAAAAAACATGATACTCCCAGGAAAAGAAAAAGCCAGCACTCCCTCCTCCTGTCAGATACAGTCAGGTGCTCTGCCGATATGCAGACCAGCGACACAAGAAACGCAATTACAAACCCTGTATCAACAGGCACAAACATAAGACACATAAAGCAATACAATAACAAAATTCCCTGCCCGGTGATCTTCCTCATAATTTCTCTCCCGGGAAATCTTTCCCTCTGACTTAATTTCTATTACACTCCTGAATCATGTTCTTACGGAATGCGAAGTCCAGCGCATTCCTGACCCGTGAATAGTAACCTTATTACATTTGTCACATTCTGTCCGTGACATAAGACACTACCATTATAAGGTAAAGTTTTTTATAATACAAGTACAATATACGTTACTATTCACGGCCTGGGAGGCCGCTCATAGTCGCAAAAGGAGAGATTCCATGATTCATATTGAAAATTTAGTAAAACGCTACGGCTCTTTTGTAGCCCTGGACCACCTGAACCTGGATATTCAAGAAGGGGAAGTCTTCGGCCTCTTAGGTCCCAATGGTTCTGGAAAAACAACCGCCATCAACTGCCTTCTGGCGCTTCTTAAATATGACAAAGGCAATATCACAGTCTTTGGCCGCCAGATGCATCCAGACAGCTATGATCTCAAAAAAGATATTGGAGTTGTTATGCAGAATGTTGCCGTATTTGAGCAAATGACTGTCCGGGAGAATATTGACTATTTCTGCGGATTGTATGTCAGGGACAGGAATGAAAGGCAGAAGCTTGTAGATGAGGCTATACGCTTTACCGGTCTTGAAGATTATCTTAAGATGCGCCCGAAGAAATTATCCGGCGGTCTCTTAAGGCGGCTCAACATTGCCTGCGGCATTGTCCATAAGCCCCGGCTGATTATTATGGATGAGCCCACAGTCGCTGTGGATCCCCAGAGCCGCAACCGGATACTGGAGGGAATACTTGAGCTGAACCGTCAGGGCTCTACCATTATATATACATCCCATTATATGGAAGAGGTGGAGCAGATCTGTTCCCGTATCGCGATCATCGACCACGGGCAGGTACTGGCAACCGGAACTACCGAGGAGCTGAAAAGCATGATTAAAACCGGAGAAACCATCACCATAGAAACCATTCATCTGGGGGAAAATGAATTAGACGGAATCCGGAAGCTTCCTCATGTATTTGACCTCACCTATGAAGACCAGGTATTAAAATTACGCTTAAGCAGTGCAAAGCATAATCTCATCCGGATCCTGAATTACCTTCAGGAGCATGACATTGCCTTTGGACGGGTATTTTCGGAGCTTCCGACTTTAAATGATGTCTTCCTTGAAATTACGGGAAAAGAGCTGCGGGATTAGGAGGTGCAGGACATGTTCTTTTTATTTAAATACAGATTTCTACAGACCATACGGGAAGTCTCGGTAATGTTCTGGGCTCTTGCATTTCCTGTCATACTGGGAACCCTTTTCTACTTTTCCTTCGGCTCCGGCATAGAATCCACAGGCGAGGAAACATGGGATACTGTAAAAGCCGCAGTGATTGAGGAAGATGATTCCTCGGAAAATGCAGAGGCATTCCACACATTTCTTAAAGAAGCATCTGGAAAACTGCTGAAGCTTCGCTGGGATGCCACTGAGGCAGAAGCACTGGAAATGCTGGATGATGGCAAGATCACCGGGATTTATTACGTAAAAGACACCCCCTCCCTGACAGTAGGGAAAAATGGACTGGGAGAAAGTATTCTCACCGGAATTCTAGACAGCTATAATCAAAACTTTGCCCTGATCCAAGAGATTGCCAGCACACATCCAGAGCAGCTTCCCCAGGCTTTCGAAGCGCTTAATGATTACCGTCAGACAACCAGAGAAGAAACCCTTGGCGGACAGACGCTGGATCCGAATGTGCAGTATTTCTTCGCGCTTATTGCCTATGCCTGCTTATCCGGTGCCTTTCTGGGTGTCCGGGCAAGCTTTGACACTCAGGCAGACTTAAGTCCTCTCGGTGCCAGAAGAAGCGTGACGCCAACCCATAAACTAAAGCTTGTCATCACGGACATGACGGTTCTTGTCCTGATACATTTCATCAATATACTGATTTTAAATGTATATATCTCGCAGGTTCTTGGCATCAGCCTGGGAGATGACCTCCCTTCCCTGATTCTCGTAGACTTCATGGGAAGCGTGATTGGCGTCTGCATGGGGCTCGCCTTTGGATCAATCAGCAAGATGAGCCTTAGCATGAAAATGGGGTTGTCCGTTGCCCTTACCCTTGTCCCCGGTTTTTTAGCAGGACTCATGTTTGGAAACATGAAGAATCTCATTGAGCTTCACTGCCCGGTCATCAACCGTCTGAACCCTGCAGCAGTCTTAAGCGATGCTTTTTACTGCCTGGGAATTTATAATGATATGGAACGCTTTACAAGATGTCTGCTCATCCTGGGCGCTATGAGCATCCTGCTGTTTATTACTGCATTTCTAGGCGTAAGGAGGGAATCCTATGATAGTATTTAAAGGCTTTTTAACAATCACAAAGCGAAACCTCCATATGGTATTTCTATATATTGTCATCTTCCTGACCATCAGCATTGCCACCCAGAAACTTCTGGGACCTCAGAATTCCGTGAGCTTTAAACCGGAATCTCTGAATATTACTGTCATTGACCGGGACGGCGGAGAGCTTGCGAAAGGACTCGCCTCCTATCTCGCCTCCTACCACACAATAAAGGACATCCCGGATGATAAAAGTATACTCCAGGACCGTCTCTTTTACCGGGAAGTGTATTATATTGCAACAATTCCCGAGAATTTTGAGGAAAAATGCCTTAAGAACAAAGAGACACTTCCTGTCACAAAGATCCCCGGAGGCTCCAGCGGCTTTTATGTAGACCAGCAGATCGATACCTTTTTAAATGGCGTGCGCATTCTGAATGCCGGCGGCTTTTCTGTAAAGGATGCAGCCGCACAGATCATCAAAAATGCAGGAGAAATCCCGGATGTCACGCTGATTGACAAGACCGGACATGGAGGAGACATTCCGGGACACGCTTTTATGTACCAGTATATGCCTTATATTATCATTTCCATTTTGTGCTATACTTTAAGCTATATTATGCTGGAATTTAACAGGCCGGATGTGAAGAAAAGAATGCAGTGCTCCGCCCTGTCCGCCCGGACGCTGAATCTGCAGCTGTTTCTTGGATATGCAGTCATCGGCCTGGTCATATGGTTCATCTGCGCTTTGATGGCTGCTATCGTATACGGGAAGGAATTGCTGACAGATCCGCATCTGCCCTATTACCTTATAAACAGCTTTGTCCTCACAATTGTGGCGTTGGCAATCTCATTTTTCGTAAGCTCATTCCTAAAGTCCGATGAACTGGTCAGCGCTGTTGTTAATGTCCTGACACTTGGCATGTCATTTTTATGCGGAGTATTCGTATCCCTGGAGATACTTGGAAAAGGTGTCAGAACCGTGGCGCACTTTCTCCCGGTCTACTGGTATGAGGTCAACAATAACCTGATCGCAGGGAACCGCACTCTGTCTTCATCCCAGATGACAGAACTTTGCCAGGGGCTCATCATACAGCTTCTCTTTGCCGCTGCGCTGCTCGGGACAGCGCTAGTATTCCGCAGGAACCAGGCACAGTCGGAAGGTTAATAAATTGGGGACGGGGCATTTTTAAAAATGCCCCGTCCCCATTAATCATCAAAAGCCTCTTTCATTTTATCCATAAAGCCTTTTTTCTTTCTTCCGCCTGTCCCGCTGCTTTTATTATCTCCTCCAGAGACTGTATTCAGCGTATTCCCTGAAAGCTCATCAAATCTGCGCAGCGCTTCTTTCGCCTCTGCACTTAAACGATCCGGCGTCTGAATCACAAGTGTCACATAATGATCTCCCCGCATCTGTGAGCTGCGCAGTGATGGAACCCCTTTTCCTTTCAGGCGTACCTTCGTATCTGTCTTCGTGCCTGCTTTCACATTATAGATTACCTCTCCGTCAACCGTCTTAATCTTAATATCTGCACCAAGAGCCGCCTGGGCAAAGGAAATGGGCACAGTGGAAAAGATATGCATATCCTGACGCTGGAAAATCGGATGTCTGGATACGGTCACTTCGACAAGCAGATCCCCTCTCGGTCCGCCGTTCACACCCGGCTCGCCCTTTTCACGGATACGTACGCTCTGCCCATTGTCAATCCCTGCGGGAATGGATACCGATATTTTCTTCCTGCTGGATACAAAACCGGTTCCTCCGCAGTCTGAGCATTTTTCCCGGATAATCTTACCTGTTCCGTGACAGTCCGGACATGTCTGTACATTCTGTACCATTCCGAAGAAGGACTGCTGCGTATAGACCACCTGTCCTTTTCCGCCGCACTTGGAACAGGTCTCAGGAGAAGTACCCGGCTTCGCACCGCTTCCGCCGCACTTGGAACAAGGATCCTTGAGGATCACATCCAGCTCCTTCTCACAGCCGAACACGGCTTCCTCAAACGTAATTCTTACACTCTTTCGGATGTTGGCGCCTTTCATTGGTCCCTGGCCTGCACGCCCGCCTCTTCTGCTGCCGCCGAACAAATCACCGAAAATATCGCCGAAGATATCACTAAAGTCCGCGCCTCCGAAATCAAAGCCTCCGAATCCGCCTCCTCCGGCACCGCCTTCAAACGCAGCATGCCCGAACTGGTCATACTGACGGCGTTTTTCCGGGTCACTAAGTACAGCGTACGCTTCTGAGGCCTCTTTAAACTTTTTCTCCGCCTCCGCATTCCCGGGGTTCATATCAGGATGGTACTTTTTGGCAACCTTGCGGTACGCCTTTTTTAAAGCTGCGTCATCCGCATCTTTTCCAACACCAAGGACTTCATAATAATCTCGTTTCGATTCTGCCATAATCTATCCCTTTCTTTTACTAAGCACTCTCGGAAACTCCCTTGCACCCATCTTTGCGGCTGATTTTCCGAGAATGCTCTTACTCAGTATAGCTGTGCATACGGAAATTCCGCGGGATCCGGCTTCCCGTAATACCACCTGGTATTCCTGGCCTGCCAGCTTCCGCGGAACAGCCTTCTAGTGAAGTACTTTAAAACTATACCTCTTTATAATCTCCGTCTACAACGTCATCTCCTGCAAATCCGTCTGGCGCCGGGCCAGCCTGCGGGCCTGCTCCCATATCCGGGCCTGCTCCCTGTGCTCCTGCTGCCGCACCTGCCTGCTCATACATCTTGGTAAAGAGCTTCTGTGCTCCTTCCATAAGCTTTTCCTTTGCTGCCTTGATCTCGGCAATCTGTGCATCGGACATATCTTCCATATTTACCTTCTCAAGGAGCTCCTTTAATGTCTTGCAGTCAGCCTCTACTGCTGCCTTGTCTGCAGAGTCAAGCTTATCGCCGACTTCTCCTAATGCCTTTTCTGTCTGGAATACAAGAGCGTCTGCATCATTCTTTGTATCAATACCCTCTTTGCGCTTCTTATCCTGAGCCTCAAATGCCGCCGCCTCTTTTACGGCCTTATCAATATCTTCATCAGACATATTAGAGCCTGCAGTAATTGTAATGTGCTGTTCTTTACCTGTTCCAAGATCCTTTGCGGATACATTTACAATACCATTAGCATCAATGTCGAAGGTAACCTCGATCTGCGGTACTCCGCGCGGCGCCGGCGGAATTCCATCCAGCCTGAACTGTCCGAGCGACTTGTTATCTCTGGCAAACTGTCTTTCACCCTGCACAACATTAATATCTACTGCTGTCTGATTGTCAGCCGCTGTTGAGAAGATCTGGCTCTTCTTTGTCGGAATGGTTGTATTTCTCTCAATCAGTCTTGTAGCAACACCGCCCATAGTCTCAATGGACAGGGACAGCGGAGTTACATCAAGAAGAAGAATGTCTCCTGCACCTGTGTCGCCTGCCAGCTTGCCTCCCTGGACAGAAGCGCCCAACGCCACACACTCATCCGGATTCAGTGACTTACTCGGCTCTTTGCCTGTCAGGCGCTTTACCTCTTCCTGTACGGCAGGAATACGTGTAGAACCGCCTACCAGCAGCACCTGGCCAAGCTCGGAAGAAGAGATGCCCGCATCAGACAGTGCTCTTTGTACCGGCTCTGACGTCTTTAATACCAGATCATGAGTCAGCTCGTCAAATTTCGCCCTTGAAAGGTTCATGTCAAAATGTTTCGGTCCTTCTGCCGTTGCAGTAATGAACGGAAGATTAATGTTTGTTGTTGTCGCAGAGGACAGCTCCTTCTTTGCCTTTTCTGCTGCTTCCTTCAGTCTCTGAAGCGCCATCTTATCTGTTGACAGATCAACGCCCTCCTGCTTCTTAAACTCAGAGATCATATAATCCGTAATCTTCTGGTCAAAGTCATCTCCGCCCAGTCTGTTGTTGCCGGCTGTAGATAATACCTCAATAACTCCATCGCCAATCTCAATGACAGATACATCAAAAGTACCGCCGCCAAGGTCATATACCATGATCTTCTGTTCTTTTTCATTGTCAAGTCCATATGCAAGGGCTGCTGCAGTAGGCTCATTGATAATACGTTTTACATCAAGGCCTGCAATCTTCCCGGCATCCTTCGTAGCCTGACGCTGTGCGTCATTAAAGTAAGCAGGTACTGTAATAACTGCCTCTGTTACCTTCTCCCCAAGGTATCCTTCTGCATCTGCCTTAAGTTTCTGAAGAATCATTGCAGATATCTCCTGGGGTGAAAACTTCTTATCGTCAATCTTTACCCTGTAGTCAGAACCCATCTCTCTCTTAATAGAAGAAATGGTCCTCTCTGCGTTGGTCACTGCCTGACGCTTTGCCGGCTCTCCTACCAGACGTTCGCCTGTCTTTGTAAATGCTACTACAGACGGCGTTGTCCTTGCTCCTTCTGTATTCGCGATAACGGTCGGCTGGCCGCCTTCCATAACAGCTACGCAGCTGTTGGTCGTTCCTAAATCAATACCTATGATCTTGCCCATTTTTATTTCCTCCTCTTGATTAAAAGTTAGTTTGCTACTTTTACCATACTGTGTCTCACTACGGAGTCACGGTACATATAACCTTTCTGAAGCTCCTCGGCTACTACATTCTCGCCAAGTGTTTCATCCTCCACATGCATAACCGCATTGTGAAAATCCGGGTTGAATTCCTTGCCTGCCGCCTCAATCGGCGTCACTCCAACCCCTTCCAGCGTTGTCATTAACTGCTTATACACCATCTCCATCCCCTGAACGAACGGGTCATCCTTCTGGTCTTCCTTCACTGCCCCAAGCCCTCGTTCAAAGTTATCAACTACCGGAAGTATCTTATCTATGATATCTTTCGCTCCTATCTCGTACATCTGGGATTTTTCCCGGTCCGTACGCTTGCGGAAGTTATCAAACTCTGCCATCTGACGAGTAAGCTTGTCGGTAAGCTCCTCAATCTTCTCGTCCTTTTTATCCTTCTTATTCTTTTTGCCGAATAATTTTCTTCCAGAGGCCCTGCCCCCGTCTGTTCCGGCTTCTGTATCTGTCTGTTCTCCGTCTTCATCCCCGCACTCCTCATCAGATGAGCAGCCCTCTGAGTCTGCATCCTCTGGCTCTGCGGCATTCTCCGGCTCCTTCTTAGCAGCCTCTTCCTCTGATTCTGCTTCCTCTGCAGCGCATTCCTGCCCTGCTTTCTTTTTTGCTTCCTCCACCGCTTCCTTTACCATCTCTTGCTGGCTTTTCTCCTTACCATTTTCCAAGGGTTATTCCACCTTTCTTCATGATTCCTTATTCTTTTTTATGAAACATCTGATCCAGCTCGCTCTGCAGCCGTTTCATAGACTTTAATACGTGTTCATAATCCATTCTCTTCGGTCCGATAATACCTATCGTTCCCTTCATGCCGTCACCTAATTCATACGTTGCTGTAACAACACTGCAATCCTTCATATTCTGAACCGGCGTCTCATCTCCGATGTAAACCTGGATCCCGGTGTTCTCTTCCTTTGACAGAGTCTGTGTTACAAGCTCCGTAAGCTGCTGCTTTTCTTCAAATGCACTGATAATCTCCTGCGCGCTCTGTTTATCAGAAAGCTCAGGATACTTAAATATGTTCGTCGTGCCGCTTGTATAGATCTGCATATCCTCATCAATCTGAATCACATCTGCCACCGCGTCCAGGACATTGCCAATCACCTCGCTGTGTATGCCTGCCTGTTCCTTCAGCCTCGCGATCAGCCCCAGATTAATCTCTTCAATGGACATGCCGTTAAGTGTTGTATTCAGAAGCATGTTAAGCTTTAAGAGATTCTCGTTGCTTAAGGGTTCATCTACATTAATAATCCTGTTCTTTATGACATTCCCGCCAAGGACGATCACCGCAATGATCTGTTCCTCATCCACCATGGACAGCTGAATAAACTTCAGCTTATTCGCGCTGTTCATGGGTGTTGAAACCATAGTCGCATAATTCGTATTACTTGCAAGAACCTTCGCAGCCTGCTTCAGGAGCTTCTCCATCTTATCTGCCTTTTCAAGCATCTGTTCCTGCTTTTCATTCAGCTCCTGCTCCTTTTCTTCCATAAGCATGTCAACGTAGAGCCGGTAACCCTTATCCGAAGGGATACGTCCTGCCGACGTGTGAGGCTGGACAATGTATCCCAGTTCCTCCAAATCCGACATCTCATTGCGGATTGTCGCGGAACTTAGATTCAGGTCCGTATACTTGGAGATTGTCCTGGAGCCTACCGGCTCGCCTGTCTCTAAGTAGGTCTTGATAATTGCATGAAGGATTGTGAGCTTCCGTTCATTCAATCCTTGTGCCGAAACCATCTGCCTCCTCCTTTCGGTTTTCCCTGTTAGCACTCTTTGTTTTTGAGTGCTAACATCTTCGAATACTAATTTAACACTACGATTCCCGTTTGTCAACATAGTTTATACATTTTTTATTTAATTTTTTAAAGTTGGGGACGGGGTATTTTTAGAAATACCCCGTCCCCAACTGAAAATGACCTGTCCCCAATTTTACCAGCTTTAAGCTTCCCGCCTGCAGTATGTCCTTACCGCCAGGATGAAAAACAGCGGTATTTCAGCTACTGCCGCCCCAAGGATCAGATGAGGCATCCATATGGTGAACGGTCCGATATGTGCAAAATTATTTCCCAAAAGTTCATATAAGAAGCTGTTCATAAGGCCAAGCCCGCCGGAAGGCAGAAGAGCGCGGACTATGTTTGCAACATTTGCCGAGGACAGCATGTAGATTATGGTTGGAAGTAGGCAGCAGGGCAGGGCGATCTTCATGGTGTCCTGCACATTCCCGCAGCGTGCAGACAAAAACAGGGTGAAGCCTGCCGTGGAAAGGAGGGACAAAAATCCTGCCCCGGCTGCCGCTGCCTGGGTCTGTCCTGCTGTCAGCGCCGGAATCACAAATACAGAATTGATCATCTGTACAGAGGTCTTAAGCCCCTCTGTCCCGAAGACGAGATTTGTCACCAGAAGAAAAATCCCTGTCCCGGCCAGAAATGTGACTGCGAATATCATCACAGATACCGCCGCCTTCACAACGGCAAGCTGTATCCTGCCGTATTTCGTACAGCGCAGGATACTGTCGGCTCCTGTCTGGTATTCCGCCGAGAATACCGGACAGAGAATCATTACAATTGCAAAGAGCATCAGGAGGAAATATAAGATCAGATAATCAAGGGACTCGGAGGAAAACCCGGAGACATAGGTAAATGGCGTCTTTACCTCTTCGTTCAGCTTCCGGATCCTCTCCTGCTCTTCCTCTGTCTTCCCCCTTTCTGTCATCCTTTCCCGATATTTCTCATAAAACTGTGGGACATCCTCCGGTGAAATATCCGCATCTGTCATAGTTTCCAGCCAGACGCCCTCCGGGGCAAGCACGGCAGCCGCCATTTTAAGGACAGGATAATATGGTTCTATTTTCTCCACATAGATTTCCATGGGAAGCTCCGGGGGAAATGCTGAACCATACTGTCTGTAGCATTCCTGAAATGAAAGAATCGCCTGACGCAGCTTTTCCTCCGTGATCTCTCCGCTTATTCCCGCCTCCGACTCCTTCAGATAACGAATTGCTTCTGTTCCCTTTAATTTCGTAACATTTCCCTGTCCGTCAGTCTGATATGCGCTTACAAATGATACGGGAAAGTATGCCATCACTGCGGACAACAGTATAATTGCCGTCATAAGCACCCATGTAGTCCTGGTGGTAACCACCCGCCTTAGTTCCAGATAAAATAACCGTCTCACTTACATTCTCTCCTTTCCTGCACTCTCCGGAAACAGCCACAGATACAGATCCTCCATCCTCGGCTCTTCCTTATCAGACCCCGGGATAACCGGCGCATCAGACAGATACCGGAGCCGTACATTACCATTTCCTTCATTATATACATTTACAACCATAACCTGGTTCTCACAGGCTCCAAGCTCCCTTCCGTCAATGCCTGCAGACCACACCCTGCCGGCAACCATCTGAACCAGTTCTTCTGTCTTTCCGGTGGCAATAATCTTCCCATCCTTCATCACCGCATTACATGTGGCAATGTATTCAATATCAGATACAATATGTGTTGAAATCAGCACAATCCTGTCATGGGCAAATTCGGACAGAAGATTGCGGAACTTCACCCGTTCTCCCGGATCCAGTCCACTGGTAGGCTCATCCAGCACAAGTACCTCCGGCTCATTCAGAAGCGCCTGGGCAATTCCGACACGCCGCTTCATCCCGCCGGAAAGCCTGGATATTTTCTTATTTTTCACTTCCTTCAGCGATACACGCTCAAGAAGCGTACCGATGCGCTGTTTCGTTTCTTTCCTCGTAAGCCCTTTCAGGGCGGCAATATATTCCAGATAATCCTTCACGGTAAATCCTGGATAAAATCCGAATTCCTGGGGCAGATAACCAAATATGTCCCGGTAGCCCTCCTTTAATGCCTCAATCCTGATCCCATCGTATTTTATACACCCGGACGTAGGCTTCTGTATTCCGGCAATCATCCGCATAAGCGTTGTCTTTCCCGCCCCATTTGCTCCTAAAAGCCCCCATACTCCGGGCGTCAGCGTCAGTGACACATTGTCCACTGCACATTTATCCTTATACTGCCTGGTAATATCGCAAATTTCCAGTTCCATTTTACTTACCCTCCTTTTCAAATCTCCTTTACCCATGAACAGACAGACTGGACATACATCGCAAATCCTGCAGCTGTCAGTACCGCCCACAGGCCGGTGCTGTCATACACAGGCTGCTTCATGTGATACAAAAGCACCAGTCCCGCCATCAGTAAAATACAATATCCTTCACACACGCCAAGCCTCCTGGATACCTTTTCCCAGCCATCCGTCCTTCTGATCAACTGTACGCACCCCGCACCAGCCAGAAACAGTGGAAACACAAAATACACAGCTGCTTTTTCTGCAGGCAGCCCTGCCATATGCACAGACACCCCTGTCACAAATACAAATACCGCAAGATATTCTATGGACAGAAGCAGAATGTAGGCCAGGAAAACATGCAGATGCGACATCCTCGTAGCCATCTCCGTCTCATGCATCTGATACCGGTAAGACCTCAGCATCAGCGGAACCGATGTCATCACAAGCACAACCGCCATAACCCCAAGGACCGGAGGAATATAGCGGACCGGAAAGTACTGTATATTTACTCCCACAATCAGATACAGCACAAGGGATACCGAGAGTGCGGCGCCTCCCTGCATCATCCAGATATCCTTTCCGATAAATGGAATCTGACGCAGCATGAACTCAAAGAACCCGATTCTCTCTGTCCTTCTTAGCATAGAACGCATACTTTTCACAGAAGACAATACCTGCTCCTTATGGTCTGGATTCTCAAATCGTTCCATTTCTATTTTTAATGCATCCTTTAAAGCTCTCTTAAGCTTTCGCTCCATATCTTACACCTCTCCTTCCATTTCCTTTTTCATAATTTTCAAAGCCCTTCTGAGCCTGGACTGTACGGTTCTCATGGGAATCTGCGTCACCATGGAAATCTCCCTCAGTGTAAGCTCCTGGGCAAACTTAAGGTACACAACCTCCCTGAGCTCTTCGGAAAGGCTTCGCACCATATACTGAAAATTCACCTCTGCTTCTGACCGGGCATAGCCTGTCTCCTGAAACTCCATGTCCTCAGTAAGGCTTACCGCTCCCCTTTTCCTCCACAAATCAGTACAAGTGTTGGATGCCACCTTATACAGAAAACCACGGAATTTCCCCCGGCTCTGGTACTGCGGAAAATAACGGATAACCTTGAGAAAGGTCTCCTGCACCGCATCCTCCGCCGTTTCTCTGTCCGAAGTGTG
>Ga0137306_101268_pt1 | contig 26758 bp, 16 predicted proteins | sample Inofroosms_March_FD_97187 | JGI IMG/M metagenome (GOLD analysis project Ga0137306, IMG submission 97187) | Mouse cecal microbial communities from Vienna, Austria - N-Acetylneuraminic and N-Acetylglucosamine D2O microcosms_March | ecosystem: Host-associated > Mammals > Digestive system > Large...
GCCAGACCGCCGCCAACGCCTGGGGCGGGCTGACCTTTGAACTGCCCAAGAAGTGGCTGCGGGTAACGCCGCCCCGCGTCCTCTCCCCGGCGCAGAGGGCCGTGCTGGACAGAATGAATCAGAACAAGCAAAAGGACGGCTGACCGTCCAAACCGCCCGGAGTGGGATGATTTATCCCCCTCCGGGCCTTTCTATACTGAAATAAGGAGGTTTTATGGCAAGCACAGTAAAATTAACATCGGAATTGGCCGCTCGGACCGCCCATGCCGTCACGCAGGATGTGGAGAGCTGGAAACAGTATTTAACGACGGCCTCCCGGCTCTATAAATACCGTTTTGATGAGCAACTGCTGATCTACGCGCAGCGCCCGGACGCTACCGCCTGTGCGGAGATGGAGCTGTGGAACAATACCATGCGCCGCTGGGTCAAGGCCCGGTCCACGGGGATTGCCCTGATTACAAAAGACGCGCGGGGCAAGCCCAAACTGCGGTATGTCTATGACGTAGCGGACACCCGGCCCGTTCGTGGGGCGAAAATACCCTACCTGTGGGAAATGACGGCAGAAAAATCCGGCGCTGTTGCGGAGGCGCTGGAACGGCAGTATGGACCCACGGAGGAAAGTGACATTGGCTGGACGCTCATGGAGCAGGCGAAACGCGCCGTGAGCGAGGTTTACCGGGACCACTTGGAGGACCTGCGCTATGACGTGCGGGACAGCTTTTTGGAGGAACTGGACGACCTCAATCTGGAAGTACGCTATAAAAACCTTCTGACCGCCAGCGTCCAGTACACCCTCCTGACCCGCTGCGGCCTGGACCCCAGCGAGTATTTGGAGGACGAGGACCTTGCGGGCATTGTCGAGTTTTCCACCCCCGCCGTCCTTCACCATTTGGGCAGCGCCGCCAGCAAAGTCTCCCTGGACCTTCTGGAAGAAATCGGCCGCGCCGTCAAGACCTATGACCGGGAACAGGCGAAAAATAAAGAAAAAAATATTGAAAAACCTCTTGCAAAATCGCCTGTGATCGACTATACTAAGGTCAAGGAAGAATTTAATACTGTAAAGCGTGAAAGTGAAGAAAGGAGCGTTACCCATGACGATGGAACTGACTTACAAGCAGGCGGGCGATTACCTGATTCCCGACCTGGCAGTGGACGGAGCGGAGGAACTGGAGGAAATGCCCCTGGGCAAGTACGGGATGCTGCGGGAGACATTTCTGGAGGAACACCACCCAGGGACGCACACCTCCATGCTGCTGACGGGGCGGCTGTACCCGCACCTGCGGGAGATCGACCGGCAGGCGAGGGAGCAGGTGGACCGGATGGTGGCCGACTTGAAGAAGCAGAACGGCGTGGACGAGGCGATGAAGGCCCGCGATCAGATGGGATGGGTCCAGGCGGTGAACAGCTTCACGGCCCAGGCGGAGGAGATCGTGCTGGCGGAGATCGTCTACAAGTAAATCAGGAACAGCAGGAGACGGTGGGCGAACAGCCCGCCGTTTCTGCGTCTGTGGAGGAAACGCCCGCTCCTGGGTCGCCGGACCTTTCGCTGTTCTCCCTGTTCCCCACGGTGGAGGAACAGATTGAAAGTATTGCCGAAGCCCAGGCGGAGGAAAATGAGCAGACCACAAAACGTTCCCGGCCTGCCCGTAGAGGGGCGAGGCGTACTGCGCCCAAGACCCCGGACGCGCCCGAAGGGGAACTTACGGCTGCGGCCCGCGCCCTGGCACAGAAAATGCAGCCGGACACACGGGAGGATGCGGACGGGCAGTTATCCTTTGACCTCTTTGGCATCCCTGCGCCGGAGCCGTCCCCCTTGCCGCCGCCTGTGTCAACACCCCGGAAACCTGTGGTGGTGGAGACGATTCTTTCCCCTGATCTGGAATGGGAAAAACAGCAGCGGATAGCCGCAGAGGAAAAGGAAGCCGCCCAGCGGTATGACCTGGGCTACGGATATATGGGCAACGGCCTGACGGTCTGGAACCGGCTGGAAGAAGAACACGGCGACTATAAGACGGTGGCCCACATCGACCCTGACAGGACGGTTACTTTCTACGACCAGGATATGCCGGAGGTAGTCAAGGCAAAGATTCGGAAAATCGCCATGACTACGGAAATGAGCATATCCGCCACCCAGGACGCGCCGGTGTTCTCTGTTCCGCCTCAAGCGCCGGAGAAGGAAGCCCCAGAAGCTCCCGCGCCGGAAAGCAGCTTAGAAGGCAAACCGACTGTTCGGGAACTGCACGATCATTATGTACCCATTATCAAAAATCTGGTGCTGAATGATGTGGCGTATCAAAACGCCTGCGCCAATTCTGACCGGGAGAACGCCTATCTGGAAGGTAAGGCGGCGGTCGAGCGGGCGGCGCAGACCCTCGTTGACGATCTGACGTTTCTCCGTTTGTACTCTGACCACACCGCCTTTCACAACCGGCTTCATCGGGAGGTCATAGACGAAACCTATCCCATGCTCTCCCAGCCCCAGCAGGAGCTTGACAGCGTTCCCTACAATTTTGAATTTGAGTACCGGCAGTTGAGCCGCTTGAAATCCGACTGTGAATACTTCCTCGGCGCGGGCCAGCGTCATGGAAAGCATTTGTCGGAGGGCGGCATAGAGGCGCAGATTGCAAAAATGCGGGAACTGTACGATGCTGTCCCTGATAAACCGGAATGGCTGACAGCGGAGGACATTGACCGCTATGAGGCGGAAATGCAGGCCGGGGCGGTTGAAGTCACTGTTCCCAACTATCAAGCCACGGTGACGGCGGAAGAGGCCCCCCTGCTGGAACGTCTCATGGCGGATGCGGGGATTGAACACGCGAAATTTGTCCACGATAACGGCGAAGTCACATTCAGCTTTGCGGCGACGGTGAGGGACGCGGTTGAGAATCTGATCGCCAGATTACGGGCAGAACTCGCTAAAGCGGTGTCAGCCACATACGCCGCCGCGAAAAAGCCCGGACGGTCCAGACCGGAACTGAACTACCGCAAATTTGAAAAGCTGTTCCCGGAGATCGCCAGCGGCGAATACCGCTATCTGTGTATGGAATCCGGGCCGGGGATGATGCCCCTCCACCTGGAATGGATTGACACGGACGTGATCGCCGTTAGCCACACCTTCCAGCAGAACGGTGATACCATGTACGACCCGGAAATGACCTTCCGGGTGGACCGGGAGAAAGGTGCTCTGGAATCGCTGTCCTTCCGGCAGGATGGTTTTCCCCGACGAAATGATGAAGTCTATCCCGAACCCGGTAAATGGAGGCCGAAGCTGCGGAGCAGTCTGAACCGATTCACCCAGCAATGGTTCAAAAATATCAGTCAGCAGAACTACCATAAGCGGGAGGCCGTCATAGTCCGAGATGGCGAGGATGTCCGCCTGACTTTCGATCAGGACGGCAGGGCGGTGGACCCCGGCGCAGCTATGCTACCGGAGACAGCCACGCCGGGACCAGAATTATCCGCCCCCCGCGATCTGCTGGCCCCTGCCTGTCAGACGGGTGACACGGTATATATAGGCGATAAGGTTTTTGCTATTGCAGAGATTGGGAAATCTGGAGTGTTGCTGAGAGACACAGCGCAAAGCGAGCTAATTTATGAACCTATGGACACGAACGCTTTCGTGCAGGCACTTTTGCTGGACCAGCGCAACCAAAGCATTAGTGGTTACATTTCCTCTTATCTGCCGGAAGTAAATGACGATTTGCGGGAGGCTCTGGTTGGTGCCGGTGGTTTGCTGAAGCTACGGGACAAGGTGGTTATTGCCGGGTATATTCAAGCGGGTGCGGATAATCTGAAAATTGCCAAGTATATGGCGGATACCTATGCGGGTACTGATAAAACCATAACCTTGATGACCAGCGATCAGGCGGACTACTCTGCCACAAAGGCCCACTTTACGGTCAAAGTCCACGACAAATTTAGAACGCGGGTATCTATGGAATGGGATATGGTGGCAACGGTCCTTCGCGCCCTCTATCAGCAGGAATTAGACGGCTTCCTTCATGAGCCGTCCGCTATGGAACGTTCGGAATCGGAGACAGAACTAACCCCCACCAACATAGGTACACCAGAACAAACAAATGCCGTCAGTCCAGTTAGACTTTACAGAAAAGCCCTGGATTTACTCGATAGGACAATCAAAAAATGTGACATTTATCCCTATCTGTGCGACCCCAAAACAGACTATGATGAGGCCGTAGCGGCACTGACTGATGATCTGTCCTACTATGTGGAAAAGGCGGCTGGTGAGTATCCTGACATTATGAAGGCACTCCACACGCTACCCAAGTTCAGCGAATGGCTGATTGAGGACATTTTGGAGCGGAATTATGCTTGGGCCCCTTCCGCTCCGAAACGAGCGACAGAACGCTATGCCGATACCCCGGACGCTCCTGAGTGGGTTCGGAAAACACTCTCTATGGACCAATGGGAACCGGAATTGACGGTAGCCAGGACGGGAACACCCATCACGCACGAGACGGAGACGGAATCCACCGGGGAGGGTGATTTGGAGCAGCCGGAAAACGGCGGTAATATGCTTGACCCCAAACTTCTGGACCCTGCCTACCAGATAGGCGATACGGTATACTCGAACAACCGCTTCTTTGAGATCAGTGGCATCACCCCATCTGAGATAGAACTTATAGATAAGACCACCGTGCCACCGCTCATGACCACCCTAACGGTTACACGCTTTGAGTACCTTCTGCGGCAGGACCCCCGCAATCTCGCTGTCTCTGATTTCCTGTCCACTGACACCAGCCGCATCCATGATGATACCAGGGAGGTTTTGACGGCGCATCTTTTGACCTCCGGTGAGCGAGACGCCATATCACGATGGTTCCGGTCCGGTGAGGGCAATGCCCAAATTGCCGGACGCATTTCAGAAATGCTCTCCGGCCGATCTGGTTCTGTGGATGTTCCGGGGAATGTCGTTGCAAAATACTCCGCAGATGACAAAGGGCTTCATGTGAGCCACCAGTTGTACGCTGGCTTTCGGACCTGGGAGGAAGTAGCGGCCATTTACCGTACCCTCTGGCAGCAGGAATTGGATGGCTTTTCCCATGAGCCGCCCGCCGTGGACATTTTGGAGACAGAACAGGCAGAGGCCGGTGCAGAGATACCCCCGGAGCCGGGAGCCGCATCAGAACCTACCGGCGCGGGTACGCCGGAGCAGGCGGGAATGGCTGATACTGCCGCCGCTGAACCTGATCTCACCCCGAATGTCGAGGAATATCTGAATCTGAAAGTCCAGCACCCGGATAAGCTCATCGGCGTCCAGGTGGGGGATTATATGCTGTTCTACGGCAAGGATGCCGAAGAAGCGGCACCTGCCCTTGGAACCAAACTGCCGGTGCGGGATATTCCCGGTCTTGGCGTCACACCTGTTACCGGGAGCAATCTCGCGTGGCAGGCTACTTTGAAGGACCTGCTGGAACATGGAAAAAGTGTCGTACTGGCCCGGCCTGACCCCGAACGCGGTCTGGATGCCCCCTATGAGATCATCAAGGAGCGGGATGCCGCCGACTATATCCCCATCGGTATGGAACTGACTGTTGACGGCCACCGCATGAAAATTGACAGCGTGGACTATACCAGGGGCGAAGTCATGCTGCTGGATATGGAGATAAAAGGCTATATGCCTATGTTTTCTGTCCAGCCTGTGCCCTATGTGCGGCAGTTTGTAGAGGAACAGCAAGACCGCGATTTTGAAGCCAACATTCAGCGTGAAATGGAGGCCCTTACCTCCGGCTCATTGGAGGAACAGGACCGCGCCGAGGCTGACGATCTGGAAACCGCAAAGCAGCTTATCAGCGACTTTTGCGCTGATGAGTACCAGGTTGAGGAAGTGGACTTCTCCAACCCGGAGCATATCGGTATCGCCTATACCACCACCGAGGATGAGAAGCACGAAATCCAGGTGGAGGTCAATCTGCTGGATTTCAGCGTCAGCCAGCTTGTGGACGATGTATGCGTGGAGAAGCGCAGCTATGACAGCCTGCGGGAACTGATCGACAATGAACTGACGGCCTTGGACTTTGACGAGCTTGTCCGGCTGAAACATGACCTTCCCCCGGAGCCTGAGCGTGTAGAACTGGACGGCGGCAAGCTCACTCCGCCGCCTGCACCCATCACTACCAAAGTGGTGGGGCGCGTGGACACAGGGGCTTTTGAGGTTGTCTTTCAAGAAATGCACTTCGGCCCGGAAAAGCACAATTTTCACATCACCGATGATAACCTGGGCGTAGGCGGCGACAAAACCAAATATCAGTACAATGTGGCGGCTATCCGTACCTTGAAGCAGATCGAGGCGGAGAGCCGCCTTGCTACGCCGGAGGAACAGGAAATTCTCTCCCGCTATGTGGGCTGGGGCGGTCTTGCCCAGGCGTTTGACCCCGACAACGAGAAATGGGCCAGGGAATACGCCGAACTGAACGAGCTGCTGACCCCGGAGGAATACACCTCCGCCCGGACTACCACGGTCAACGCCCACTATACCAGCCCCACCGTTATCAAGGCTATCTATCAGGCGGTGGAGAACATGAACTACCAGCCGGGGACCGTGCTGGAGCCGTCCATGGGTATTGGCAACTTCTTCGGCCTCCTGCCGGAGAGCATGACGGACGCCAAGCTCCACGGCGTGGAGCTGGATGATCTGACCGGGCGGATCGCCAAGCAGCTATACCAGAAAGCGGATATTGCCATTGACGGCTTTGAGAACACCGACCACCCGGACAACTACTTTGATCTGGCTGTGGGCAATGTGCCCTTCGGGGAGTACAAGCTCCACGACCGCCGCTATGACCGGCAGAATCTACTCATTCACGACTACTTCATCACCAAGACGCTGGACAAGGTGCGTCCCGGCGGCATTGTGGCCTTTGTCACCACCAAGGGCACCCTGGACAAGAAAAACAGCAAGGTCCGGGAGGCTCTGGCGCAAAAGGCCGACCTGCTGGGGGCGATTCGCCTGCCTAACAACGCTTTCAAGGCCAACGCTGGCACCGAAGTCACCACGGATATTCTCTTTTTCCAGAAGCGTGACCGCGCTCCGGAGAAGCTGCCGGAGTGGGTGGAGAGCGGCCTGACGGCGGATGGCGTACCCCTGAACCGCTATTTCCTGGACCACCCGGAGATGGTGCTGGGCAAAATGTCGTTCTGGAAGAATATGTACGGCAACGAGACGGAGACGGCCTGCCTGCCCATTGAGGGAGCGGACCTCACCCAGCAGCTTGCCGAGGCTGTCCAGCACATTACCCCGCCTAACCGGGAGCTGCTGGAAGTGACCCCGCCGGAGCAGGAGAACGGCAAGGAGATCGAATCCATCCCCGCTGACCCCACTGTACGCAATTTCAGCTTTGCCCTGTCCCATGGAAAACTGTACTTCCGCGAGAACTCCCGCATGAACCAGGTAGAGCTGGGCAAAGTGCCCACCGAGCGCGTCAAGGGCATGATCGCCATCCGGGACAGTGCCCGGAAGCTCATTGATCTGCAACTGCATGGAGCGAAGGACAGCGAAATCCAGGCGGAGCAGGCCAATCTCAACCAGCTCTATGACCAATTCACCAAGAAATATGGTCTGTTGAGCAGCACCGGAAACCGGCTTGCATTCCGAAAGGATTCCTCCTATCCGCTGCTGTGTTCGTTGGAAGTTTTGAACGACAAGGGTGAGCTGATCCGTAAGGCAGATATGTTCACCAAGCGAACCATCCAGCACCACCAGCCCGTCACCAGCGTGGATACAGCGGCGGAGGCCCTGGCTGTCTCCATTGCGGAGCGGGCCTGTGTTGACCTGGGCTACATGGCCTCTCTCATGGGCGGCGGGGACAAGATACCGCAGATCGTGGAGGATTTGAAGGGCGTCATTTTCAAGGACCCCAACACCGGCCCCTTTGACATTGAGGGCGGCGGCACGAATTGGTACAAGGGCTGGCAGACGGCGGACGAATATCTCTCCGGTGATGTGCGGAAGAAACTCATTGCCGCCCGCGCCGCCGCTGAACAGTACCCGGAATTTGCTGTCAATGCGGAAAAGCTGGAACAGGTGCAGCCCAAGGAGCTGACCGCCGCCGAGATCGACATTCATATGGGTGCGCCCTGGGTAAAACCGCACTATTACAAGCAATTTCTCTTTGAACTGCTGAAAACTCCTTGGAGGCTTCAGGACGACAAGATAGACGTATTATGTTCGGAAACATCGGATCAAATCGAATGGAATGTCAAGGGCAAAAGTGCGGATAAGCGTGATAATCCTCTCATCTGGTCCACCTACGGCACCAAGCGCCGCAGCGCCTACTCTCTTTTTGAGGATGCTCTGAATCTGCGGGATGCGCGGGTATATGATACGGTTTACGAGGGCGGAAGGGAAAAACGTGTTCTCAATCAGAAGGAAACCATAATCGCCCAGCAAAAGCAGGAGGCCATTTGCGAGGCGTTCAAGGACTGGATTTTCAAGGACCCGGAGCGCCGCGCCGATCTCTGCGCCACCTACAACCGCCTGTTCAATTCTATTCGACCCCGTGAATACAACGGGGATCACATCCAGTTTACCGGCATGAACCCGGAGTACAAGCTGGAACCCCACCAGCGCAACGCCGTGGCCCGGATGCTCTATGGCGGGAACACGCTGCTGGCCCACTGTGTTGGTGCGGGCAAGACCTTTGAAATGATCGCCGCCTGCATGGAGGGCAAACGGCTGGGGCTGAATCAAAAGTCCCTTTTTGTGGTCCCGAACCATCTGACGGAACAGTGGGGCGGAGACTTCCTGAAGCTCTACCCCGGCGCGAAGGTGCTGGTTGCCACCAGGGAGGACTTTACTCCCGCCAAGCGCAAACAGTTCTGCGCCAAGATCGCCACCGGCGACTATGACGCCGTTGTGATCGGCCACTCACAGTTTGAGAAGATTCCTCTTTCCCCGGAGCGGCAGAAGCAGGTGATCCAGGATCAGATTGATGAAATCGTGACCGCCATCAAGGAAGCAAAAGCGGAGCAGGCAGAGAAATGGAGCGTCAAGCGGATGGAGGCCACCAAGCTCAACCTGGAAGCAAAGCTGAAAAAGCTGAACGATAAGCCGAAGGATGATACCGTTACCTTTGAGGAATTGGGCGTGGACCGGCTGTTTGTGGACGAGGCACATTACCATAAAAACCTTTTCATGCACACAAAAATGCGGAATGTGGCCGGTATCAGTCAGACAGAGGCGCAGAAGTCCAGCGATATGTTTGGGAAGTGCCGCTACATGGATGAGATCACCGGCGGCAAGGGGGTCACTTTCGCCACGGGTACGCCTATCAGCAATTCAATGGTAGAGTTGTATACCATGATGCGCTACCTGCAATTCGATATGCTGGCGGAGCGGGGGCTGCGCCATTTCGATTCCTGGGCCGCGTCCTTTGGTGAGAAGGTGACGGCGGTGGAACTGAAACCGGAGGGCACGGGATTCCGGGCCAAGACACGCTTTGCCCGGTTCTTCAACCTCCCGGAATTGATGAGCCTCTGGAAAGAGGCCGCTGACATTCAGACGGCGGATATGCTCAATCTGCCCGTCCCGGAGGCCGAGTACATCACTATTTCCACTGAACCCAGCGAGGCGCAGAAGGAGATGGTGCAGGCGTTAGCTGACCGTGCGGATAAGGTACGCAAGGGCGAGGTTCAGCCCACCGAGGATAATATGTTGAAGATTACCTCGGATGGCCGCAAGCTGGCGTTGGACCAGAGGATCGCCAATCCCCTGCTGCCGGACGACCCTGGCAGTAAAGTCAACGCCTGTGTGGAGAACGTGTTCAACATCTGGCAGGAGAGCGCCGAGGCCCGCAGCGCACAGCTTATTTTCTCCGATCTCTCCACCCCCAAGGGCAAATCGGAACGGAAGCCCAAGAAAGGGAAGGAGGATGATACGGAACAGGAGCCGGAGGACGAGGTTGACGAAGAAGCGGTCCGGCTGGAAACCAGCGTGTATGAGGACATACGGGACAAGCTGATTGCCAGGGGCGTACCCCCGGAGGAAATCGCCTTTATCCATCAGGCCAACACCGAGGCGCAAAAGGACGAATTATTTGCGAAGGTCCGTGAGGGCAAGGTGAGAATCCTGCTGGGCAGTACGCAGAAAATGGGTGCTGGCACGAACTGTCAGACGAAGCTCATTGCCTCCCACGATCTCGATTGTCCGTGGAGGCCCGCCGACTTGGAACAGCGGGCAGGCCGCATTATCCGGCGCGGCAATGAGAATGAGAAGGTGAAGATTTACCGCTATGTGACCAAGGGCACCTTTGACGCTTACAACTGGGGGCTGGTGGAAAACAAGCAGAAGTTTATCGGTCAGGTGATGACCAGCAAATCCCCCGCCCGCTCCATTGAGGATGTGGACGCCACCGCCCTCTCCTATGCCGAGGTCAAGATGATCGCCACCGGCGACATCCGAATCAAAGAGAAGATGGACCTGGACATTCAAGTGGCAAAATTGAAGCTGCTGAAATCCAATCACATGGCCCAGCGGTATGAGACGGAGGATATGATTATCAAGCATTTTCCGCATAAGATGGCCGAGGCGCGGCTGTTCATTGAGGCCCTTTCCGCCGATCTCCCCATTTTGGAGGCCCACCCGGTCAAGGAGGACGCTTTTTCCATGACCATTCTGGGCAAGACCTACACCGAGCGCAAGGAGGCGGGTATGGCTCTGGTGAAAGCCTGTAAGAGTATGCCTGACCCGAAAAAGCCCTTTGACCTGGGCGAGTACCGGGGATTCCCTATGCAGCTCCATTTTGACGGCGCAAAGTTTAGGGTGACGATGAAGCAGAACCTCACCTACACGGCGGAGCTGTCCGATGATGTGGTGGGCAATATCACCCGCATCAACAACGCCTTGGAACGGATACCCAAGAATTTGGAGGGGCAGAAGCTGGCGCTGAAAAACCTTCAGCGGGATTTGGACACGGCGAAAGAGGAAGTGAACCGGCCATTCCCCCAGGAGGCGGAGCTGGAAACAAAGTCCGCACGGCTGTCCCAACTGAACATTGAGCTGGACAATGACGGCGGCGCTGGACTGCCCTCCCAGGATGGCGATGATCCTCCCGCACGGGACGATTCCAGCACACCTGCGCCCCAGGGTGATAAACCATCCATCCGGCAGGCAATACGGGACTTTAGCCCACCCGCGCCGGTGGCTGCTGGCGCTGAAAGAGGCCAGCGGAGGGAGGAGATATTGTGAGAAAGAATGAGGGCCGGACGGTGGGCCTCTATACAAAGGTGTCCCCGGAGGAAAAGGAGGTGATCGACCAGAAAATGGCCCTCCTGGGGACTTCCAATCTGCGAGCGTATCTGCGGAAAATGGCGGTGGACGGATATGTGGTCCAGTTGGATATGTCCAGTGTGGTGGAGCTGGTGAAGCTATTGCGCTCCATTTCCAGCAATGTCAACCAGATCGCCCGCCGCTGCAACAGTACCCGCAACCTCTATGCCCAGGACGTGGAAGATCTGCGCCAAGGTTATGCGGAGGTCTGGCAGGAGATTAGTGATCTGCTGAAAAAATTTGAAACGCTGTGACTAATGGAGGCGGCGGGAGCATTTTTGATGTTCCCGCCGCTTTTTTATTTGAAAATTTGCGTTCCCTATTTTCAAAAAGCCATCCCTGTGTTATGATAAAAAGTACCTATTTTAGATATGCTGTTTTTGGATATAATTTCACCTAAGATTCCACCGAAAACGATACATTGAAAAGGAGCAGTTATCATGGACGAACAAACCACAAAGCGCACCCGCCGTACACCCCAGCAGATGGCCGCAGATGTTGACAGCAAAATTGAAAAGCTGAATCAAGAGCTGGAAACCATCGCAGCCAAAAGAGCCGCCGCCAACGAGGACTTTGATAAGAAGGAAACTTCTGTTAAAGGAAAGATTGCGGCCTTGGAGCAGAAGAAAAAGGACATTCTTGCACCCAAACCGCCGCGCAAGCCCCGTAAGACCAAAAAGCAGAAAATCCAGGATTTGATTAAGAGTGCCAGTAAAGCCGGACTAAAGCCGGAGGAAATTGCCCAGCGGCTTGGTCTGGACCAGCCGGAGGATTGAGCGTTTCGGTAATCGCCGGGTATGACAAAATTGAATACCAGCTTTTAACGTGAGGGACGACCCAAGGGCCGTCCCTCTATTTTTTTGTAAGAAAGGGTGAATGAATGCCAGGAGTAACAAAAGAACAGATTGAAAAAGCAAAGGAGTGGGACTTGCTTTCATACCTGGAAACCTACGAACCCCATGAGCTGAAACGGAGCGGCCCTAACGAATACTGCACTCGGACCCATGATAGCTTGAAAATCTCCAACGGAAAATGGTGCTGGAACAGTCGGGGCATTGGGGGCCGGACGGCGCTGGACTATCTCATCAAGGTACGGGGGATGGACTTTGTGGGGGCGGTGGAGGCTCTGTGCGGCTACCGTGCCCCGCCGCCCCAGGAGCGGCCAAAGCCAAAACCTCCGAAGCCCTTTGAACTGCCCAAGGCCAGCCGGTTCCCCTCCACGATGCTGGCCTACCTGCAAGACCGGGGGATTCACTCGGAGCTGCTGCAAGTGTGTATCCAGGCCGGTACGCTCTATGAGAGCCAGAAGTATCAGAACTGCGTCTTTGTCGGCAGGGACACAACGGGCCGTGCCCGGTTCGCCTGCCTCCGGGGGACGCAGGACAACTTTCGGATAGATGTGGAGGGCAGCGACAAGCGGTACAATTTCTCCCTGCTGGCCGCTGACCCGGAATGTTCCCGGCTGGCTGTTGCGGAAAGTCCCATTGACGCTCTATCACTGGCCTCGCTGGTGAAGCTGTCGGGGGGCGAGTGGCGGGACAGTCATTTCCTATCCCTGGGCGGGACTGCGCCCCGCGCTATGATTCAATTCCTTCACGATCATCCCCACGTTACCCAGGTCAGCCTATGCTTGGACAATGACAAGGCAGGGCTTGTTGGCATGGAAAAGCTGGAACAGGCCATTCAGGAGGACCCGGACCTTTCTCAGCGGGTGAAGCTGGTCCACCGCAACCCGCCGCCCGCCGGACACGGGAAGGACTACAACGAATTTCTCTGTCAGGTAAAGACGGAGCGGCAGAAGCAGTACCAGCGGGAGGGGGGCAGGTAAATTATTTACCTGATGAAGCAAACGCCTCAAACAGTTTGTTGATAATATTACACGCAATTTCAAACTGTTCCGGTGGAAGATTGCTCAGGCGTTCAGATATGCTATGGGCATCATTCCCGGTTCCTTCTTCAAAAAGGATAGAATCACTGGAAATAGAGAGCGTTTCACAAATGCGTATCAATGTCCCGATAGAAATACCAACTACTCCCCGTTCTATATCTGAAACATTCTTTGTTGCAAGGGAGACGAGTTCTGCAAATCTGTCTTGCGTTAGGCCCGCAGATTCTCTTGCAATTCGTATTTGGTTGCCAATTCTCACATTGAGTTCCTTTTTCTCTCGCACATCAGCACCACCTTTCACCATTAGTTTATGTAATGGCGGTGTTGACAACAACATGGCCTGTGCTTTATAATTTATGGTGTTTACAACACGACAAAAGCACAAGTCAATAACAGGTGTGAGCGATAAGGGATTGCGCTTAGGAAGGAGGCCAATTCATAGCAATCTCCAACATATTCCCCCGGAAAATCATGCGGAACCGCACCCGGCAGCAGTCCATGGCGGATCGGCACGACTATGACCAGAAAGCAGAGAAAACCAATAACGGAGAACTGGTGTCCTCCTATATGTGTTCGCCGGAAACCGCCGCAGAAGAATTTGAGATCAGCAAGCAGCTATACCATCAGATCACCGGGCGGAAACAGTCTCCTGAGCATGACATTGTTATGTACCGCATTATCCAGTCTTTCAAGCCAGGGGAAATCAGCCCGGAGGAAGCCAACCGGATCGGCTATGAGCTGGCAATGAGGTTTACCGGAGGCCAGCACCAATTTGTAGTGTCTACCCATGTGGACAAGGCCCATATCCATACGCACATAGAATTTAACAGCACCAATCTCAACTGCGATGCTAAATTTCAGAATGTCAAGAACTCCGCTTTTATTTTGCGGCGGCTCAATGACGAGCTGTGCAGGGCGCACGGCATCTCTGTGATTGAGAATCCGAAGCCCAGCGCAAAAAAGCAGAAAGAAATAGCAGCGGCAAAATACGGAACCAGCCATAAGGAGCAGCTACGCCAGACCATTGACCGGGTACTCCCCGATTGTCAGGGGTATGATGATTTTCTGGCAAAAATGCGGGCCGAAGGTTATGAAATCAGAGAAGGGAAAAAGCTGTCCTTCCGCGCACCCGGCTGGGACCGCTTCACACGTTCTGACAAGCTAGGAGCCGACTATACTAAGGAGGCCCTGCGAGAGCGCAGTACCAACCGGGGCGGGCGTTCCTCTGCGGCGAGAAGGGCCGTTCCCCATGCTGGCCGGAACATCAATATGCTCATTGACATTCAAGCGAAGCTGGCCGCTGGCAAGGGTGCTGGCTATGAACGGTGGGCGAAGATTTTCAATCTGAAGGAGGCGGCAAAAACGCTCAATTTCCTGATTGAGAACGATCTGACTGACTACGACGAATTGACGGCGCGGGCAGAGCAGGCCGGTGATCGCTTTGACGAGGTTTCCCGCCGTATCAAGCAGTTGGAGAGCCGCATGGCCGAGGTTGCCCAGCTAAAGACCCATATCATCAATTACTCCAAGACGCGGGAGGTCTACGCCGCTTATAAGAAGTCCCGCCACAAGAAGGAATTTCTTGCCGAGCATGGGGCGGAGATCGCCCAGCATGAGGCGGCGAAGAAAGCCTTTGACGCGCTGGGCGGGAAGCCCATCCCAAAGGTTGCCCAGCTTTCCCAGGAGTATGCCGCTCTGCTGACGGAGAAGCAGGAGCAGTACGCAGAATACAAGGCACTCCGACAGGATATGATCGCCTACCGGACGGCGAAACAAAATGTGGATAAAATCCTCGGCTTAGTGCCAGAGGAACAGGACCAGAATAGAGAGCAGAAGCCGGAGCGGTGACTGAGAAAAAACTCCCGTGCCGCCTGGCATGGGAGTTTTTTTATTTTTCTTGAATCTGTTCATCTACAAAAACTCGTAAAAACAGATTAAGTGCGTTACGCTGTTCTTTTGATAAACTAGGGAATTTTAGGGTATATTGATTATCTATCCCCACAAGATAGTCAATAGATGTTCGCAAGATAACCGCTATTTGCTTTGTCCTATCCAGCGTGGGGGTCTGGACATTGTTCTCATACCGATATATAGTTTCTTCACTTACTTCCAATTTTTTGGCGAGGGCTTTTCTGGATAATCCACGTTCTTCACGAAGTTGGCGAAGCCGGATACCAAAATCATAAACTTGATTGTCACTCATAAGACCACCTCTCTCGTCCTTTTATTGTATCGCACTGAAATATACCTAATACGACATAAACCGACCTGTATTTAGTCGAAATACGTTGACACCCTTTGACAATCTATGATATGATATTTTCAAAAACAAAACGCACCCCAGAATAGGGGTACGTTTATAATGATTGTGCATTTAGTCGCTCTATCATCAATAAAACTGCTTCTAAATTCTCATCTGACATCTTTTTGATGCCGTCCATAACCTTTTTAGCGAGATATGGATTGTCAAACTCACCAGCTTCATCGAAGAAATCTCGTGGAGTAACACCAAGTGCTTCTATCAGATATAGCAATTCCTTCACAGAGGGTTGAGAGTATCCGCTCACAATGTTATGAACATAGTTCTTGCTATGTCCCACATCGTAGCTTAATTGGTACTCTGATATATTCCTTTTTACTCGCAACTCGGTAATTCTTTGCCGCACATATTCAATATCCATCAGTTACAACCTCTCCATAGCACTCTTATTATACACAGTGCATGAGTTGGACAGGTGCATAACTGGTGTGTAATTTTTGCCATATATCACTCTAATAAAGTGTTTTGAGAGGTAGAGTACACACTGGTCGAGTTTGAGATCAATAGCAAACAGGAAAAATTTGAAAGGGGAAATCAATTTGCCACACATTGAAGGTATAGACACTTCCGAGGAAGAACTACATAGCTGTCATGTAAGCACCGTTCACGTTCAGTCGGAACAGGCGGCGGAAACGCTTCAGAAGCCAATCGGGAGTTACATTACCATTGAGACGGGTAAACCTCTGAGCAGGCATGACCACATCATGAGCGTAGGGGAATGTCTGGCCGAAGTGCTGGAGCGGGTGCTGCGGCCCTATTATCATAGGAAGCTTTGTATCTGCGGAATTGGAAACAGGGACCGCATCGCTGATGCCCTGGGGCCTGAAGTAGCACGTAATCTGCCGTTGAAATTCTTGGCAGAACATATAGAGGGAAATTTCCGCGAGGTCGTTTCCCTGGAACCGGGTATTGCAGGGATCAACAACATAAATACCGACGTGCTTGTGAATGGAGTGGCAAAAGAGGTAGGGGCGGATTGCCTGCTGCTTATAGATTCTCTGACTGCCAGTGAACCGGCTCGGATGTTTCAAACAATACAGCTTTCAACCAGTGGGGGCCTCAACCTGATTGAACGAAAAGCTGATTGGTCCGCTTTAGGTATCCCGGTGCTCTCTCTCGGTGTGCCTATGGTAATCCCTGCCTCCATCCTCTTGCCAGATCAAGATTTGGGCAACAGATTATTTACAAGCACAGAGATTCAGTCTGAGATTGCCGCCGCTGGACGAATTATCGCGTATGCAATTCTCCGGGTGTGCTTTCCTTCACACTCCATGGCAGAGAGTTTTATTTTATCCGGGCTGAACAGCGATCCAGTTCCTTTTGACCCCGATGCCTGGACCTCGTGAACCACAACCTACGTTCAGCTAAGAGAGGCGGTGTTTATGCTTATAGACAAGGCAACAGGGAAGGGCTGTGCTTGGAGCATAGTCTCGAAAACAATCACCAAGAAACTAATCGCTGATGGCATCATAAATAAAGCAATTTTCAGAAAACAACGCAGTAGCTATGACGCATTCCTGGTGGTTGGATACAATCACAATCAGGCATATGTAACAATGCAGACTGGTAGCAAATGGGCGGAGGAGCCGCTATGGGTCCCCTCTTTTATTGATGCGGGAAAATGGGAGCAGGCGGTTAGCCAATTCCACGCCTATGAGAACTTAGATAGGAATGTAGAAAAGTGTCTAATTCCAGAAATGGACGATTACCTCCAGAGTATTCCTGACACAGAGTTAGTTGGAATGACAAGAGACTTTCTGATAGAGCATGGTGTACTCAGTAAACCTATCTGTCAGCGTGCAGGAAAGACGTATTATTTCAGTGAAAATAAGGTGTATTCTCTTGATGAAGCATCGGAGATGTTTCCATATGAGAAGCACATAAAATTTAACCTTTTCAAACCTTTATACGAAACCTGCTTTAACATGACTGTTTGGCGTAAAGCTGTTTCACAGTTCACGGTCGGAATGACGCTGGACGAGTGCATCAATATTTTTCTGCAAACAGAGCTGACACACAATGTCCGGCGAGAGCCATCCTCCATTGACCGGCTGGTGCAGAGCATAGCTCCGCCTATGTATGAGCGTGTTCCGGGAAACGATGATGAATCTACCTTTGACTATATTCGCATAACCGTGGGTTTCCCCCGCTACCAGTTTAATTCGTGGGAAGCCTTGCAAAATGAAGTAAAAAAATATCAACCGGAAATATATCAAAGGGTTACACAAAGAATAGAAAAGGATCGCCAATTTAAGAAATATGGTATACCGATGAGCTTCCTCGAACTGAGCGATGCCACATTGCTGCGCGACTTTTCAATGGAGCTTATTTTTGAACTAAAAGAGAGGAAACTATGACTACAAATCAAAATTTTTGTGCATTTACTGGACACCGCCCCAAAAGTTTCCCATGGAAATACAACGAAGCAGACCGTGAGTGCGTATTGCTGAAGGAGGTCCTGGCCGCACAGATCTCGGCGTTGGCGGAACAGGGTGCAACAGACTTCCTGTCGGGTATGGCCTTGGGCGTTGACCTCTGGTGTGCACAGATCGTCCTTGGCCTGCAAGAGAAATATCCCACGATAAAGCTCCATTGTATCCTGCCCTGCGAAGGACAGGAAATCAAATGGGCGGCTTCGGCGCAGGCGCAGTACCGTGCCATTCTGAAACAGGCCAGTAATGTGGTTTATGTAAGCCGGAAATACACCCCCGATTGTATGTTGGAGCGAAACCGCTACATGGTCGATCATGCGTCTATTCTGCTGGCTGTTCATAATGGGACCCAGCGCAGCGGAACCGGAGCCACAGTCAATTATGCTCGGAAGTTGGGCCGGAAGATTATTGTGATTAACCCGCTCACCCGGTCCGTTGCATATGAAGATGGTAAAACATGAAAAAATTCTCGATATTCCTCTTGGTGTTGCTGATAATCACCCTATCTGGATATGGACTAAAACAAGGTAGCTGTAACGCAAACAGCACAGCTTTTCAAGAGAAGGTGTATCTCTCCAATCTATCAGACACAGACTGCTACCTGTGCGGTGGTGGCATAGAAAACCTAATTCCTGAGTATTGGGGACAGAACAATGTTGCCCTCATTAGTGTGAACACTTTCGATATAAAACCAATAGAAATTAACCGTTATGATAGTGGGCATCTGATCGAGGAATATGCTGGTGTTATATCGTTTGGCGGTGGCAGCAGTATAAATGGTGGATTTTCTGCTAACTTGATGTTAGAATACGACAGAGGATATGCCACTGGTTCCTTGGATTTCCTCAATGATGAGATATTGGATATAGACAAAGCCGCTTCCTTCTTATGCTCTAACTGCTTGAATGAAATTTTGCCGAAGGAGGTCAGCCGGTGCTTCGGTGTTGGTGCTATCAATCTTGATACAAAGGAAATCAAGTTATTTGAAGAAAAACTTGGCGGTTTCGGTCTTGGAGATTTTCACATTGATTGCAATTTGATAGAACGCAAAAACAGCGATTCCCGCCGGATGGATATTTTGATTTTTTACTGCCCAATACGGTATGAGGAAACGCCCTGAAAGGACGTTTCCCTTCCTGCGCGGATGTGCAGGAAGGAGCGACCGGAGGGAGCGACAAAAGCCACGCCGTCAGGCGTGTTCGACTGGACGCAAAGCGGACAGTCCGGGGCTTGGGGTTCCCCCAACAAGCGAGTGGGAATATCCAAAAGGATATTCCCACTCATTGCTTGCCTTTTCCATCGGAACCTTTAACCCTGCCTGCGTCCTCAGAAACAACGCTTTTATTCTGGGCGGTGTATTTGACCGAATCTACTTATAATTACTCCTTGTAGGAACAATTTCCCGCAGGAGGCATACGAGCATGAAAATCGTATCATGGAACGTCAACGGGCTTGCCCGGTGCAGACGGAACGGATTCTTGAAATTCCTGGCAGACGCAAAGCCCGATGTGCTGTGCTGTCAGGAAATCAAGGGGGAGTGCCCGTTGAATGTTCCCGGCTATCTGCTGTTCTGGAACCCGGCGAAACGCTCCAACTACTCCGGGACGCTGGTACTGTCACGGCGGCAGCCCCTCTCCTGCCAGTACGGTCTTGGCATTGACAAGTTTGATGATGAAGGTCGGCTGATTGCGCTGGAATACAAGGACTATTTCATCGTCAATGTTTATGCGCCGAACCTCAACACACATTCGTCCCCCGAACGCCTGGACTTCCGCATGGAATGGGATAAGGCCCTGCGGGAGTTTGTCACGAAACTGTCAAAGCCCGTTATCATGTGTGGTGACTTCAATGTGACACGGGAGTATATCGACATTTACCCTGAGAATCAGAAGAATACGCCGGAGGAGCCCCTGTTTCAATCGGAGGAACGAGCGAGTTTTGAAACACTTCTCTCTGCTGGTTATATTGACGTATTCCGGGCATTTTACCCGCAGAAGGAAGGAGCCTATACCTGGTGGGGACCACGGCCTAAAAGCCGCCAGGAGAATAAAGGCTCCCGGCTGGATTACTTCCTCGTTTCGGGGGAACTGCTGACCTACGTTCAGAGTATCAAGCACCACACGACTACGCTGTGTTCTGACCATTGCCCTATCTCCATCATCCTGGGGGCAATCACTTTTCAGCAGGAAACCACGGATGAAGATATGGCTGTTAGGTGGCGCACGATTGACTGGGCTAAAATGGAGAATGAGCTTTTCCGCAAGCAGAACAAATTGGCCTTCGCCGCCTATAACCGAGATTGGGAAAACGTCAAAATCATGCAGGATAAACTGGTGGCCTCTTATGCCGCCAGGGTGCTGGCTGTTCGCTTCGTTGCCGACACAAATTCAGCGGCGGGAATTGACGGCGTGAAGCTGACCAGTGACGCACAAAAAATGAAAATGGCCTTATCCCTGACCCGCAGAGGATACCAGCCATTACCGAACCGATATGAGAAGGTCACGGAGCGGGGGAAGGAATTGACGTTGCATATCCCCGCCGCCAGGGATAAGGCTATGCTGGTACTGTATTCTTTCTCTCTTGACCCGGTAGCTGAATCCACAGCGGATAAAAAATCCTTTTTTGCCCGTAAAGGCCGCTCGGCTCATGACGCTTACGCTTACATACTTCGGGAGTTGAATCAAGAGAATCCGCCCAAGTTGATCGTCAGGGCCGATGTTGCCGCTTTCTTCGATAACGCTATGCACAACTGGCTCATTGAAAATATTCCAATGGACAAGACGGTGTTGCGGAAATTTCTCCGGGCAGGTGTTGTCAAGGACGGTGAATTGTTTGAAACGAACAAGGGAATTTCCTTTGCGTCCAGCTTGTCCCCTATCCTCGGCAATATGCTGTTGGACGGCCTGCAATCCCATATCTATGACAGTCTTTACCCGATGGGCGGCGTTGATTATTCTAATGGCTGCATGGTCAGGTTTGCCGATGATATAGTAGTCACAGCGAGATCGGTAGAGAGCGCAGAGCGGATTATGCAGTGCGTCAGCGACTTCCTGGCCAGCCGGGGCCTGGGCTTCAATCAGGAGAAAACCTATATCGCCCATATCAGCGAGGGCTTCACGTTTTTGTCATGGCACTTCCAGGAGAAGAAGGGCATTTTAACAGTCGAGCCGACTGACGGCTCCATCAAGAAAATTGAGCGTGAGTTGGAAAACCTGATTTTGAATTTCAAGGGAACACAACGGGCGCTGATTGAGAAGATTAACGACAAGTTGAGCGGATGGGCGGCATATCACCGCAGTACGGACGCCTATATGATTTTTCGCCACATTGACGCTGTTGTTGAGGGCCTGCTTGTCGTGAAGATGTGCCAGAAGTATTCACGCTGGCACAGGGAAACCGTACTGCGGAAATTTTGGATTTATGTGGGAGGGTATCACGTTTTCGCTCTGCCTGATGACCCGACTTGCCGGGTGGTCCGGCTGGCTCCCCTCGCCATCGTCCAGCATAAGCCCTGCAAAGTCAGCTTCAACCCGTATCTGGACAAGGACTATTTTTCCCAGCTTCAGCACCGCCGTGACGAACAGAAGGTCAACGGCAAGTATAAAGCGGTCTGGCAACGACAAGGAGGCCGCTGTGCGTTTTGCGGGAACCCCATGCTGGCAGACCAAGAAGTTGAGGTAATCGAGAAGGTGATCGGCAAGGGGCGGCGGGTACAAAACCTGATTTACATTCACCGTCAATGCGCCTACGATATGTTCTCGGATTCGGATGATACCTTTGGGGAACACATCGACCTCTTTGAACTGCTGGGGGACTTCGTTGACACCGCCCCTTTGAGAGAATCCCCATACCTCGAATTGCGGGAATACTTCCGCCTGTCTGATAAGTCCCCTCTGACCCTGACCTTCCGACAGATCGAGCAAATCCTTGGTGACAGCTTACCAGCAGAAGCGTACTTCTACGATGCTTTCTGGTATGAGAATATGCCGGGAATGACCTCGCCCATGTGGAGAGAGGAAGGATACCCTTTCCATGCGATTATCCCGGACGAGATTGACTACTACATTTCCGATACCTGGACAAGCCAAGGATATGAAATAAAGGCTCTCCACCGCCATGACGAGCGTGTGGTGTTCCGCCGGGTGGTCACAGGCGTGTCCGGCGTGAGAATCCCCAAAGCCCTGACCGCCCGGAAACTGCCTGACGCGCTCGTCTATAAATTGGAAAAGCTGCTAAAACAGTTTGTTCGGGAGCATGGGTTGTAGCGTTCTTTTGCATAATTTATAGAAACTAGACAATACGTGATTAGTATGGTATGATAAAGGCCACATGATGAAATGAGGACAAGCCCATGACAGATGTAGAACGGCGTACCGCCGCCGCCCGATTTGCGGTGGACTGGAAGGGCCGGGGTGATGAAAAACAGGAAACGCAGCGGTTTTGGATTGAGCTGCTGACGAAGATTTTTGGCGTTGATGGTTCCACTGCCATTTCTTTTGAAGTCCCGGTGAAGCTGGACCATACCAGTTTCATTGACGGCTATATTGAATCCACCCGTGTCCTAATTGAACAGAAGGGCCGGGATATTGACCTGCGAAAAGGATACAAGCAGTCTGATGGCAGTATGCTCACCCCTTATCAGCAGGCCAGAAGATATGCTGGGTATCTGCCCCATGACCAGAATCCCCGCTGGATCATCGTCTGCAACTTCCAGGAGTTCCAGATTCACGATATGAACCGCCCCAATGACGAGCCGGAAGTTCTCAAGCTGGCGGACTTGGAAAAGGAATTTCACCGTCTGCAATTCCTGGTGGACACTGGCAGCGAACATATCAAGAAGGAAATGGAAATTTCTCTGCAAGCTGGCGAGTTGGTGGGGGTACTATATGATGCACTCTTGAAGCAGTACAAAGACCCCAGCGACCCAGAAACGCTGAAAAGTCTGAATAAGCTGTGCGTCCGCCTGGTGTTCTGCTTGTATGCTGAGGACGCTGGGATTTTTGGCAACAAGAGTATGTTCCATGACTACCTGGGGAACCACCGCTCTGAGGATCGGCGGGCGCTTATCAATCTGTTCCGGGTACTGGATCAGGATATACCCCAGCGGGACAAGTACCTGGATGACGACTTGGCAGCGTTCCCCTATGTCAACGGCGGCCTGTTTGCAGACGAGGACATTGAGATACCCAGACTTGGGGATGAAGTGATTGACCTCATACTCCGCCGCGCCAGCGAGGATTTTGATTGGAGCGATATTTCTCCTACCATCTTCGGAGCTGTCTTTGAAAGCACACTGAACCCGGAAACCCGGCGCTCCGGCGGGATGCACTACACATCCATCGAGAACATCCACAAGCTGATTGACCCGCTGTTCCTGGATGGACTGAAAGCCGAGTTTGCGGAGATTGAAGTCGTTACGGTGGAGCGGACCCGCAAGGCCAAGCTGGAAGCCTTTCAGCGGAAGCTGGCGGGGCTGAAATTCCTGGACCCTGCCTGCGGCTCCGGGAACTTTCTGACGGAAACTTACATCTCCCTCCGTCGGCTGGAAAATGAAACAATTTCCTTGCTCCATAAGGGACAAATCATGCTGGATATTGGCAATCCAATTCAAGTCTCCATCAGCCAATTCTACGGTATTGAAATCAACGACTTTGCCGTGACCGTGGCAAAGACGGCGCTGTGGATCGCAGAAAGTCAGATGATGAAGGAAACCGAGGATGTAGTACACATGACCTTGGATTTCTTGCCGCTGAAATCCTACGCCAACATCGTGGAAGGGAATGCCCTGCGGACGGAGTGGACGGACGTGATCCCCAAGCATGAGTTGGACTACATTATGGGCAATCCCCCCTTTGTTGGAGCACGGATGATGGGTGCAGAACAGAAGGAGGATGTAAACGACACTTTCCCTGGATGGAAGAACGCCGGAAATCTGGACTACGTTTCCTGCTGGTATAAAAAAGCGGCGGACTTGATGGCGGGAACGTCTATCCGGGCTGCTCTGGTATCCACCAACTCTGTGACCCAAGGTGAAGCTGTGGCGAATCTGTGGAAACCGCTGTTTGAATCAGGTGTTCACATTGACTTTGCTCACCGGACGTTCCGCTGGGACAGTGAGGCCAAAATCAAAGCCCACGTTCATTGTGTGATTGTCGGTTTCAGCACGGCCCCCAACGTCACACCTAAAACGCTGTTCACATCAGAACGGGCGCAGGTGGTTCAGAACATCAACGGGTATCTATTGGACGCTGACAATGTGTTTGTGGAGAGCCGCAGTAAGCCCCTTTGTGATGTACCGGAAATCGGGATTGGCAACAAACCGATTGACGGCGGCAACTACCTCTTTACCAAAGAGGAAATGGACGAATTTCTGAAAATTGAACCAGCAGCGGGAAAGTGGTTTAAGCCCTGGTATGGTTCCCAGGAGTTTATCAACCGTTGCCCTCGCTACTGCCTGTGGCTGGGAGATTGCCCACCGAATGAGCTGCGGAAAATGCCGGAGTGCATGAAGCGGGTGGAGGCAGTGCGCCAGCTTCGGTTTGCCAGCAAGAGCGCCGGAACGGTGAAGCTGGCCGACACGCCGACTCGGTTCCATGTTGAGAATATGCCAGAAGGAACTTACATTGTCGTTCCAGAGGTATCGTCCGAGCGGCGGCGCTATGTTCCCATGGGATTTATGACCCCAGATATTCTTTGCAGTAACCTCGTAAAAATCATTCCCAATGCTACGTTGTACCATTTAGGTGTGCTGACCTCTAACGTACACATGGCTTGGATGCGTGCTGTTTGCGGACGGCTGAAAAGCGATTACCGCTATTCCAAGGATGTTGTTTACAACAACTTCCCCTGGCCTACCCCCACGGACGCTCAAAAGGACAAAATCGAGCAGACCGCGCAGGCCATTCTGGACGCCCGCGCCCTCTACCCGGACGCCAGCCTTGCCGACCTCTACGATGAAACCACCATGCCTCCGGAACTGCGGAAGGCCCACCAGCAGAACGACAAAGCCGTGATGATGGCCTACGGCTTTTGGGGCAAACTGAACTCCGAACCAGCCTGCGTGTCGGAGTTGATGAAGATGTACCAGCAAATAGTTTCCCAATAGGGCAAATATGGGGTTGAGAAAACTATAAGTTCGTCAATTTGCTTGCTTTAGGTGATTTAGGATTAAGTAGTATTAACCTTTTTTGATCTGAAATTATGTGAATAGCAACAGGCATCAAGGGGTACATTCTTTGATGCCTGTTGTATTTATTTATTGCCGACACCTCCATTGTGTAAATATTTTGTGCTTTTAGTGCAAAAACTTTGGGTACTACTAGCAAATATGCAAACCTAATAGCACAATGTAAAATTGGACTATTAGAATGTAACCGATATTTCCACTAAAAAGGGGGGGTGAATAGTTCTTGAAAGGCAAGGAAGTATTAAGAATTGAATTTGGTCATCGTGTGAAACAATCGCGAGAAAATCTTAACTTATCCAGAAAAGACTTTGCAGAAATTATTGGTATTTCTGAATATTTTCTGGTACAGATTGAATTAGGAAAGCGCGGGGCATCCAATGTAACGCTTTGCAAAATGTCTGAAGCTCTATGTACTACTACGGATTATTTGCTGACTGGGAGAGCAGAATTGTCCAACATTTCTGCAATCACTTCTCTGCTGGCAAAAATAGACGAACCCCTCTTAATCGGGGCAGAAATGTTGCTGAAAGCATATATCAATAGCATCAGTTTTATAAAAGCAAAGGTAAACGAGCAGACGGAAGGAGAGGAATAGCAGCCCCACTAATTTTATTACGTGCGTTTGCACGGGCTTTATTCAAACTTTCTCAATTCTTTTGAACCGTGAGTATCATGCGATTAAGGCATCGAGGGAGACAGCACTCCCTCGGTGCCTTTTCATTTTTGCTGAAAGGGGGAAATCTATTGAAGTGGCCCTTTTGAGAAAATCTATTTCGACGTAAATTGGGATAATATATATAAACCACCCCCTTGGTTTTTCAAAGAAGCGCGAACAACTTTACGGTTGTTCGCGTCCTTTTTTTCTTTCGACTGGTTTCGACTGTATTCTCTGTTGTATTTCGGGGAATGTAGTCGAAAGCAGTCGAATATTTTTGCTCATTTTTGCAAGCATAAGCGGATTTTATTTTATTTTGGTGCAATCAGAAATTTATTTGCTGTCTGTGGCAAATCGTGTTACTACGCTCGTGTCCGCGCGCCTCCCCGGAAATCTGAACCAGGACCTAACCCCATTCAGATTTTTGGAGGCAAGAAAATGGCAATAAATGCACATCTAAAAATTTTTCAAAACTTTTTTCAAAATCACCAAGTGAGCCTTGGTGTATTCCTGTTAGGATTATTTATGGGGCCGGAGAGGAAGGGGGTGAGCACATGGGCGTATACGAACGCCGCCTGATGATTGTGGAAATGTTATCCGTTGCAAAGCGGATTACATACCATTATCTGGCGCAGGAACTCAATGTTTCCGTGGAAACCATTCGCACGGACATTATCGCGCTCATGTGCATCTACCCTATTGAGATTACCCGTGGCCGTAACGGTGGTGTTAAGCTGGCGGATGGCTACCCTGTCCGCCGCAAACCGCTGGGCGAAGAAGAAACCGCGTTGCTTATGAATTTGAGGGCGCAGCTCACGGGCGAAAAACAGAAAATGATGGATAACATCATCCTCCAACTCGCAGCCCAATAACCTATTGGTAGCACCTTGACAAACAGCGGGACAAGCTCCCGCTCATAATCAGTATGTAAGTGCTGCATCCTGCATCAGCCGCACAATCGCCACGACTGCCTGCGGGCCTGGAACCAAT
>Ga0137306_101270_pt1 | contig 26713 bp, 25 predicted proteins | sample Inofroosms_March_FD_97187 | JGI IMG/M metagenome (GOLD analysis project Ga0137306, IMG submission 97187) | Mouse cecal microbial communities from Vienna, Austria - N-Acetylneuraminic and N-Acetylglucosamine D2O microcosms_March | ecosystem: Host-associated > Mammals > Digestive system > Large...
TCGGTGTGGCTGGATGGCTGGTCTGGCGCTGGTATCCGGTGGTTCAAGGGCTGATGGAGCCGGAAAAGATGGACGCTTTCCGGGAGCGCCTGCAATCTTTCGGCTTGATGGGGATACTCCTCCTGATCGGGGTGCAGATTTTACAGGTCATCTCGGGCCTGATCCCGGCACTGCCGGTTCAGATCGCCGCCGGGGTCACCTATGGTGCACTGGGCGGTTTGGCGATCTGCGCCAGTGGGGTGTTTTTGGGGAGTGCGCTTGTTTTTATACTCGTCAAACGGTTCGGGCAGCCGGTGGTTGACCGGATGTTTCCTCCGGAAAAACAGCGGCGTCTCGCCTTTTTGCAGGACAGCGACCGTCTCCAAATCCTCGTTTTTATCATCTATCTGATCCCGGCCATGCCCAAAGACCTGCTGACCTATCTTGCCGCGCTCACCCCGCTCGAGCTGCCGCGGTTCCTGCTGCTGACAGTGACTGCGCGCATCCCCACCATGTTGGCGAACACCTTTGCCAGCAGTGAGCTGCTTGAGGGAAATTATCTCAGCTCGGTAATCGCGTTCTGCATCACTGGTACGCTGGGGCTGGTTTGTATGCTGTCCAGAAAACGGATGATAGCTTGGATGCAGAAAAGCAGGAATTGACAAACGACCGGAAAAGGTCTATTATGTAAGCGTCAGCTAACAGATTGAAAAAATTTTTTGCGAAAAAGTTAGCCTGGGCTAACATATCGAGAGGTGGAACAGAGCGATGACATTGGACCGTTTGAAGATTGGGCAGAGCGGTATTATCCTGCAGGTGGGCGGAAGCGGCGCATTGCGGCGGCATCTGCTCGACATGGGATTAACCCCGAAAACCAGGGTCATGGTGCGCAAGGTCGCGCCGATGGGCGACCCGATCGAGCTGCACCTTCGGGGATATGAGCTGACCCTGCGTCTTGAGGATGCAAAGGAGATTGAAATTGAAGAGATCAAGGAGGCAGCCAGATGATTTTTGCATTGGCGGGCAATCAGAACTGCGGGAAGACCACCCTGTTCAACCAGCTCACCGGGTCGAACCAGCATGTGGGGAACTTCCCCGGCGTGACGGTTGAGCGCAAGGATGGGCAGCTCCGGGGCCATAGAGATGTGACGGTGGTTGACCTGCCGGGCATCTACTCGCTTTCCCCCTACACCAACGAGGAGATCGTCACCCGCGACTTCCTGTTGAGCAGCCATCCGGACGGGGTCATCAATATCCTTGATGCGACCAATATCGAGCGCAACCTCTACCTCAGTATGCAGCTCATCGAGCTGGGGATTCCGATGGTGATTGCGCTCAATATGATGGACGAGGTCCGCAGCAACGGCGGGACCATCAAAATCAAAGCGATGGAGCGGGAGCTGGGAGTGCCGGTCTTCCCGATCTCTGCGGTCAAAAACGAGGGGATCGACGAGATGGTGGAACGGGCTATCTCGATTGCGCAGTCCCGCACCGCGCCCAAACGGCAGGATTTCTGCATCGGTGCGGTACATAGGGCGATCCACGCGATTGCGCATCTGGTCGAGGATCATGCCGAGCGGATCCATGTACCGGCCCGGTTCGCCGCCACCAAACTGGTCGAGGGGGATGCGCCGATGCTCGAACTGCTCGCGCTCTCGGCAAACGAACAGGATATGGTGGAGCACAGCGTCACCGAGATGGAAGGGGAGCTGGGCACCGACCGGGAAGCCGCTATGGCGGATATGCGGTATACCTTTATCGAACGGCTGTGCGCGGATACGGTGGTCAAGCCGCGCGAGAGCAAAGAGCATCTGCGCAGCGTCCGGATGGACAGCCTGCTGACCCATAAATATCTGGCCATCCCGATCTTTCTGCTGATTATGCTGCTGATCTTCTACCTCACCTTTGGCCTGATCGGCAGTTTTCTGAGCGACCTGCTCGCCTATGATATCGACTGGGTGACCAGCGTCGTAGACCGCGCACTCACCGCCTACGGGCTAAATCCGGTGGTGCATTCGCTGCTGATCGACGGTGTATTTGCCGGGGTTGGCTCGGTGCTCTCGTTCCTGCCCACCATCGTTGTGCTGTTCTTCTTCCTCTCGATGCTCGAGGACAGCGGCTACATGGCGCGGGTCGCGTTCGTGATGGATAAACTCCTGCGCAAAATCGGGCTTTCCGGCCGCTCGTTTGTGCCGATGCTGATCGGGTTCGGCTGTTCGGTGCCCGCGATCATGGCGACCCGGACCCTCTCCTCCGAGCGGGACCGCCGTATGACCATCCTGCTTACCCCATTTATGTCGTGCAGCGCCAAGCTGCCGATTTATTCGATGTTTACCCTCGCATTTTTCCCCGATCATCCGGCGCTGGTCATGATCCTGCTCTATGCGGGCGGGATGCTGGTCGGCGTGTTGAGCGGGCTTCTGCTTAAGAACACTGCGTTCCATGGCAAGCCGGTCCCGTTCGTGATGGAGCTGCCCAACTACCGCCTGCCGGGGGCGAAAAACGTCTGCCTCCTGCTTTGGGACAAGGCGCGCGATTTTTTGACCCGGGCATTCACCGTCATCTTCCTGGCCACCATCGTGATCTGGTTCCTTCAGACGTTCGATACCCGGTTCAATGTGGTGGCGGACAGCGGGCAGAGCATGTTAGCGGGAATCGGGCGGTTTATCGCGCCGGTGTTTACCCCGCTTGGCTTCAACGACTGGCGCGCGTCCACTGCGCTGATTACCGGCTTTTCCGCGAAGGAAGCGGTTGTCAGTACCCTTGCGGTACTGACCGGCGGCAACACCGCCACCCTGCCTGCTACCCTTTCCCAGATGTTCAGCCCGTTGGCGGCCTGCGCATTTTTGACATTCACCCTGCTCTATTCCCCCTGTGTTGCGGCGATCGCAGCGGTGCGGCGGGAGCTGGGCGGCAAACATGCCGCGATTGTAGCGGGATACCAGTGTGGGGTTGCATGGCTCGCCGGATGCATGGTTTACCAGTTCGGAAGCCTGCTATTCCGGTAAGAACCCAGTTTCAGCGCCTATCCTACATCCAGAGTTTAAAGTTTTACGCGATTTTTTGCTCCGGCCTAACGGCAGGTGCTTTGTGCCAATTGGCCTATGCGCGCGGCTCTTTGCGCGAGATGAGCGCGGAACGCTTTATCCTGTGAAGCGCATTTTTCGGGTGAATTGCCGCGAAGCGGCAAGAGGGGGGGCTTTTTGCAAGTGAAAAAGCCCCCCTCCCTATGAAGGATACAAAACAGACTTCCGGAACAGCGGTTATTCGGCGTTCTGTTCCTTGAGCAGGTCGCGGATCTCGGTGAGCAGGACAATATCTGCCGGAGGTGCGGCGGGTGCTTTTGGCTGTTCCTCCTTTTTCCGGCGGAACCGGTTGAGCAGCTTGACCATCGTAAATACCACTAGCGAGATCAGCAGGAAGTTGACCACCTGCTGCAAAAAGCTCCCATAGAGAACCGCCACTTCGGGATTTTCCCCGGAGGCCGCTGAAAGCACCAGTTTATAGCCGGAAAAGTCCAGCCCGCCGATCAGCCAGCCGAGGAATGGGGTCACAATCTCCTTCACCAGGGAATTGACAATGCTGGTGAAGGCGGTACCGATGATGACACCGACTGCCATGTCCACGACGTTGCCGCGCGAGATAAATTCTTTGAATTCTGCAATCAATGTTTTTGTTTTCTGTTCCATTTTTCTGCTCCTTTATGGGTTGTTTTTTTCCAGTATAGCAGATTTTAGACAAAAGTCCATTGCAACAGGGGAGATTTCGTGGGATAATAGAGACAGCATACTGAAAAACCAATCCCTGTTTTTCAGTGGAGGCAAAAAAGCCATCAGACGCATTTTGCGTGCTTGATGGACACATGGTAAACCGAAGACGGCAGAATTTATAACAGTCAGGGGGCGGTCCGATGAACGAACAAACCGGCCAGCAAAAAGACCTGCGCTATCTGCAGCTGCTTTCGCGCCAGTATCCCAATGTACAGGCGGCGAGCAGCGAGATCATCAATTTACAGGCGATTCTGAACCTTCCCAAGGGAACCGAGCATTTCATGTCCGACCTGCATGGGGAATATGAGGCATTCCTGCACATCATGAACAATGCATCCGGCGCGGTGCGGGAAAAGGTAGACATCCTGTTTCAAAACATGGTGACCAGTGAGGAGCGCGCCCAGCTCGCTACGCTGATCTATTATCCGGAGGAAAAGCTGGAAGAGATTGCGTCTCAGGTGGAGGACATCAACGAGTGGCATAAGATCACGCTCAACCGGCTGATCGAGATCTGCCGGCTGGCCTCCTCCAAATATACCCGTTCCAAGGTGCGCAAAGCGCTGCCGAAAGAATATGCCTACATCATCGACGAGCTGCTCAACACTAACTACGAGGTACATAACAAAAAAGAATATTACGAAAACATCATCTCGACGATCATTGCCACCGACCAGGCCGAAAATTTTATCATCAACATGTGCAGGGTCATCAAAAAGCTGGTGGTGGACCATCTGCACATCGTCGGTGATATCTTCGACCGCGGCCCGCGCGCGGACATTATCATGGATTCGCTGATCGGGCACCACTCGGTTGACATCCAGTGGGGCAACCACGATGTGCTCTGGATGGGCGCAGCCACCGGAAGCCGGACCTGTATCGCAACGGTCCTGAACAACTCGATCACCTATAACAACCTTGAGGTGATCGAAACCGGGTACGGGATCAGCCTGCGGCCTCTGGCGCTTTTCGCCAATGAGATTTACGCGGACTGCGACACCTCCTGCTTCAAGACCAAACACATCGGCGGCGGGAGCTACAGCGACAAAGAGAACGGCCTGGGTGCACGAATGCACAAGGCGATTGCGGTAATCCTGTTCAAACTTGAGGGGCAGACGATCCTGCGCAACCCCTCCTTCCGGATGCAGGACCGGCTGCTGCTCGACAAGATCGACTTTGAAAAGGGGACGATCCGTCTCGGGGACACCGAATATCCGCTGCTCGACCGGGATTTCCCAACCATCCTTCCCTCGGCGCCGTATGAGCTTTCCAAAGAGGAAGCCGAGCTGATGGATCAGCTCAAATACTCGTTCCTGCGCAGCGAGAAGCTTCAGCGGCATATCAAATTCCTCTATTCCAAGGGCGGCCTCTATAAGTGCTACAACGGCAACCTGCTCTTCCATGGGTGTATCCCGATGGATTCGGAAGGGAATTTCCTCAAATTCAGCATCGGATGCAAGGAGCTTTCCGGCCGGGCGTTTCTCGACCATGCCGAGTCGGTCGCGCGGCAGGGGTATTACGCCAAACCCGGCACCCCGGAGAAGCAGTTCGGGAAGGACTTCCTCTGGTTCCTCTGGTGCGGACGCAACTCGCCGCTTTTTGGACGGGACCATATCGCTACCCTCGAACGGCGGCTGGTGGCGGATGAGTCGACCTGGGCGGAGCCGAAGAACCCCTACTACTCCTACTACAACGATGAAGAGGTCTGCGAGCAGATCCTCAAAGAGTTCGGGCTGGAAGGGCCGCACTGCCACATCATCAATGGGCATGTCCCGGTGAAATCAAAGGATGGAGAAAACCCGGTCAAGGCGCATGGACGGCTGATCGTGATTGACGGCGGCTTCTGCCGCGCCTACCAGCCGACCACCGGCATCGCGGGGTATACCCTGATCTACAATTCGTGGGGAATCCGGATTTCGGCGCATGAGCCGTTCAGCGGGGTGCAGAACGCGATCCGCAACAACAAGGATATTTTCTCCACTTCAGTGATCTTCGACCGGATGGAATCCCGCATCCGGATCAATGAGACCGATAATGGCGCTCTGCTTCAACAGCGCATTGATGATCTGAAATGGTTGCTTCTCGCCTACAAGACCGGTGAGATTAAAGAAGAGCATTGAAGGTTTTTAGAGACAATGTCCGCAGAAATGAAAAAAGGATTGGCGCGGCTGCGCCAATCCTTTTTTAATGTGGTGGTTATGCCTCCATGGAAAACGGGGACTGCCCGGAAAAGACGATGCCATCTTCTTCGAACAGGCCAAAGCAGGTGCGTCCCGCGCTGTCGGTGAAGCGGATAGCCTCCATTGAGCGGCCGGTCTCAGGGTCATCCAGCCGGACCCGGTTTGCAGAAATCGAGGACAGGTCGAGGGAGGTCCCTTCCAGCCCGGCAATGACCGCTTTCAGATTGGCATTGAGATCGTAAGGATACGGCGTCTCTGCCGCTTTGAGGTTGCACAGGCTGTTCCTGTCATACGAGAGTACGAAATAACCGGACCCGCCGTCCGGGCTGGAAAAGCCACAACAGTAGATCTCCTGGTGGGTGGCGATTGACCGCAGTTCCGGGTCAAGAATGTCGTATCGGGTGAAGCTGTCGAATGCCCAGGCGGGGCTGGCAGCCGAAAACCCGGCGGCATCGGTCCAATGGCGAATGAGCCGGGAGAAAATCTTTTTGTGCAGCATCTCGAATGCGTGGGAGTCCTGCCCCTCATAGTAGGAGCTGAACAGGGTTTCCATCAGGGCTGCTTCGGACACAGATTCCCCGCTGGCTGCGGAGACAGGGGCTGCCGTACCCGGCAGGGTGCCGGTCACTGTACTCCGAGACGCTGCACATCCGGACAGGGAAAATACCAACAGAGCTGTAATCGCAGTTCTGCTCCAACAGTTCACGTACAAACACCCCCATCACTTGCGGTCGGTGGTTCCCAGCTTTTTTCACGTTTATTCCCCAGATAGCCACCGTCGTCAAACGATTCTACCCAGACAAATCCATGCGCTTCGTAGTACCGGTTCAGCTTTTCGTTCGACCTTACACAGTCCAGCCGCAGACAACAGCAGTTCTGCCTGCGTGCAAGCGCTTCACAGCATCGGAGAATCTCGCTGCCCGCACCCTTTGCAGTGGGTGCGGCGACCAGATTGTGAAGATAGCGTGCAGGCTGGTTCTCTTCCCAGCGCGGGTCCGAATCGGTCAATACGACAGCCCCAGCCACAGCACAGTCGTGGCTTTGCCTTAAAACGAAAAGCCGGTGTTGTTTTCGGGCTTCCTCATAATACTGTCTGGGGAAAACCTCCCAGTAAATTTGCCTGTCCCACTGGTCGATTCCGCGCTCTTCCATCCACTGGATGCGGGCATCAATCAACCCAAAGACGGCTTCCATATCCTCCGGCTGTGCCGGCTCAAAGGAGAAACCCTGCTTTTGCATTCGGTTCATACCCCTCCCTTTAGAAGCTGCTGTTAATCTATTGGAAAGCATTCGATATAGAATGGAAGCACCTGAAAACAACCAGCTGCCTCCAAGCGCTTCCATTATATCAAACGATCCCGAGAATTGCAAGGCTGGGGCTGTCCGCACGCAGACGCTCCCACAACGGCTAGAGGATGCCGTATTTGGCAAAAGCGGCGGTAGCTGACATCCCATCCTCAATCGCCTTGCGGACGGTCTTTTCCCCCGCGGCTTTCTCCAGAGAGAGCATAATGACCTTTTCAGAGATCCCTGCGGGGATGCACAGGACCCCGTCAACATCTCCGAAGAGGACATCCCCATTTCGGATGGTGGCCTGCCCGACCTCGATGGTGCAGCGATACTGCACGACCTGGGTGCGGACGCTCGAATCCTGTGCATAGCAGCCGCAGCTGAACACAGGCCAGTTCTGTTCAAGAATCTGTGGGGTGTCCCGATGCCAGCCGTTCACGACAGCGCCCACCGCCCCCCGCACTCTCGCGGTTGCGGTCAGCAGTTCTCCCCAGTAGGCGCACCGCCTGGTTCCTCCGGCAGCAATGTAGATTTCGTTTTTTTCCAACTGGTCCAGCGCCTCGGTCAGGTAGCCAAACGGCTTCTCCTGCGCCTCGTAGACATCGGTCATCAGGACGGTCATCGCCTTGCCGGCGAGCTTCATATCGTCGCGCATCGGTCGGATCTCCTGCGGCAGGAACTGATGTACGTATCCCATCTGATCCAGAATATCCCCCACCACAGGGGTATATAACCGTTCACGCATCAGGGCAAACATCTCGTCCTCATTTTTCCAGACAGCCATCGGCTGGTTCCCCCCTTTTTTAGAATCTGTTCTATCTCTTTTACGGAAGGCTTTTTGCGGTGAAAAAACCCCTGCCTGCCATCCTCCAGACAGTAGCTCCCTTTACGGGAGGGCGTGTCCCACTGCCTGGGAAAAGGCAGGCAAACCTTTTGGGCTAAAGCCCGAAATATTCCTTTGCGTTCAGCCAGCAGATGCGCTCGACCAGCATACCGAGAGTCTCTCTGTCGTCGGGGTACTGCCCGTTTTCCACCCAGGACCCAATCAGATTGCAGAGAATGCGGCGGAAATATTCATGTCTGGGGTAGGACAGGAAGCTGCGGCTGTCGGTCAGCATACCGATAAACCGCCCCAGAATCCCCTCGTTTGCCAATATCCGCATCTGGGCTTCCATTCCGTCCGCGTGGTCCTGGAACCACCAAGCGGAGCCCATTTGGATTTTGGATGCGGCACTGGAATCCTGGAAGTTCCCCAGCATGGTGGCGATCACCAGATTATCCGCATCGTTCAGCGAAAACAGGATGGTCTTGGGAAGCTGGCCGGAAAACTCCAGGCTGTTCAGGAGCCCGCACAGCTTGGACGCGACCGGGAAGTCGCCCACCGAATCGAACCCGGTGGATTCGCCCAACGCCTTCACGGCTTTGGTATTGCAGTTGCGCAGCGCGTTCAGATGAATTTCCATTGCCCAGCCCCGCCTGGCGTACTCGCGGCCCAGCCAGAGGAGCAGTTCGGTCTGATAGCCCTCGACCTCTGCTGCCGACAGGGCAGCGCCGGACAGCGCTTTCCGGAAGCTGTCCGCAGCCCGTTCCGGCCCCACTGGCAAAAATGGCATTCCCTGCACGCCGTGGTCGCTGGCCACACAGCCTGCCTCGGCAAATGCGTCCATCCGGATGCGGAGCGCCTTTGTCAGGCTGTCCCAGTCGGAAATATCCACGCCAGCGGACGCTCCCAGGCGGTTCAGATACTCCGTCCAGCCGGGCTTCTCGATGCCGAGCGCGTTGTCCGGACGGTAGGCGGGCAGGATTTTGGTGTCAAGCCCCTTTTCCTGCGCGATCTGCGCATGGTACGCCAGCGTATCCGCAGGGTCCTCGGTGGTGCACAGGGCGTACACATTGGACTGCCGGATAAAATGTTGGGGCGTATGCTTCCCATCCGAAAGGATCCGGCAGGTCTCTTCCCAGATCTGCGGCGCCGTTTTGGGGTTCAGCGGCTGGTTGATCCCGAAATACCGCTGCAGCTCCAGATGGGTCCAGTGGTAGACCGGATTCCCGATGGCGTAGGGCAGCGTCTGGGCGTAGGCCATGAATTTGTCGTAATCACTGGCATCCCCGGTGATATACAGCTCGTCGATCCCGTTGCCCCGCATCGCGCGCCACTTGTAGTGGTCGCCCAGCAGCCAGAGCTGCGTCAGATTCTCCGCCGGACGGTTCTCGCAGATCTCTTTTGCGCTCAGGTGGCAATGGTAGTCGATGATCGGCTGATTCTCGGCGTACTGGTGGTACAGAGCCTTCGCTGTTTCGCTTTGCAGCATGAAATCCTGATCCATAAACGGTTTCACGCGGGCGCACCTCCTTCAAACGCTTCACGGATGATCTTTTCCAGGGCTTTTGCCAGCGCGAACTGGTCCTCGAGTTCCATATGCAGCTTGTCCTTGTCGCTGGGGCCAGCGACCGTCGCAGCGTCCAGATACAGCCATCCGTGGGATTTGGCCTGCGCTTCAAAATAGGGGGCGAGCTGCTTGGACACCCCGACCGCAGATGGCGCGAAGCCGGTAAAGATGCTGTTTTCAATCCCCTCTTTGAGGTGGATAGGGCTGACCAGCAGGACCCTGGGCGTGGGGTACTCGGGGCCGTAATCATAAATTTCGGCCAGGCGTCCCAGCGCCGCCGCCCCCTGTGCAATGTCAACCGGCAGCAGGTTGAACCGCTGCTTCATGTCGTTGGTTCCCAGCATGATGATAACGAGATCAAGCGGGCGGTGGGTCCGGAGCGAAACCGGGAGCTGGGACCGTCCGTTTTTGTCCGGTTCCAGGAAATCCTCCATCACGGTGGTGCGGCCTCCGCAGCCCTCTTCGATCACATGGAATTCCTCCCCAAGCAGGTCCTGGAGCACGCTGGTCCATCTCTTGTGCAGCGGCCACCGCCCACCCGCAGGGTTGGAACCAAAGGTATTAGAGTCTCCAAAGCATAAAATGTTGATCATAAGATTGATACCTCTTTCTTTCGGAGCCTGTAAGCATCGCCGGCTGGCTTACCCGACGGCGCCATAGAACAGGTTCGGCAGGAACATGACCAGATTGGGGACAAACACCAGCAGGAGCATTTCCAGAAAGATCGCGATAAAAAACGGCATCGCGGATTTGGTGTATTCGTCCACAGGGCAGTCGAGGATTGCGCAGACCGGGTAAATGGCCGAACCGACCGGAGGCGTGAAAACCCCCATTGTAACGATGGTCGCCATCAGGATGCCGAAATGCACCGGGTCGAAGCCCACCTTCTGCACCATGGGCAGGAAGATCGGGGTCAGCAGCAGGAAGTTGACGTTGCTGTCGAGGAACATGCCCAGAATAAACAGCCACATCAGAATAATAATCATCAGGAGCTGAGGCTGGCTGGTGATGCCGAAGATCAGGTTGGCGAGCGCCTGCGGCAGCCGGCAGTAGGTGACCGCATAGCTGAACGGGCCGGACATGGTAATCAGCAGCATGACCGCCGCAGTGTCGATAACCGCGGTTTTCATCGCGTTCCAGAATTTTTTCCAGGTCAGCTCCCGATAGACCAGAGCGCCGATCAGGATGGCGTAGACGATGCAGAATGCGCCTGCCTCGGAAGGGGTGAAGAAGCCGAACCGGATTCCCACGATCAGGATCACCGGGAAGATCAGCGCCCAGATCGAATTGCGCAGGTTCACCAGGAATTCGGACAGGGTGATGCGGGGCAGCTCCTTGTTGGGAATGTCAAACTGGTTGCGCTTGCAGGTGATGGTAACGGTCGCCATCAGAAAGATCATCATGAGGACGCCGGGGATGATGCCGGCGGCAAACAGGCGCCCGATCGACACCTCGCCGACAAAACCGTAGATAATCAACCCGAGCGAGGGCGGGATGGTGGCGGTAATCATGGAGGTCAGGCTGTTGACGGCGACAATGTATCCCTTGTTGTACCCGCGTTTCTGCATCTCGGGGCCGAGCAGGCGGGTTTCCATCGCGGCGTCAGCGGTGGCGGAACCGGAGATGCCGCCCATCATCGTGCTCATGATGACCGAGACCTGCGCGACACCGCCCCACATACGGCGGGTCAGGGCGGAAGCGAATTGCAGGATGCGCTGGGTGATGCCCGATTCGTTCATCAGCGTGCCCGCGAAAATAAAGAACGGGACCGCAAGGAACGAATAGGACTGGGTCTGGGCAACGATACGCTGTACCACGATGCTGAACGGCAGGTCGGCTGTAGAGGCGAAAAAGGCCACCCCGGCGAGCCCGACGACAAATGCCACCGGCATACCGATGATTAACAGAATCACAAAGGCAAGAACCAATAAGGTCATGCGGTTTCCCCTCCCTCCAGCGGCTGAACCTTTTCCTCAACCGGTGCATTGAATTGTTTGATCTTGGAGATGATGTCGAGCACATCCGAAACGCTCATAAAAATGGACATCACGGGGAGTGCCAGCGTAACCCAGGAATAGCTGATTTTGAGGGTCTGGAACGAACGCTTCCAGCTTTCGGCGCTCAAGCGGAACCCATAGATGATGAAGATGATCAGCGCGCCAAGGATCAGGAAGTCGATCACCAGCGCGAGGGCCCGCTGTACCTTAATCGGGAGCCGCCGGGTCACAAGGTCCAGCCCCAGGAATTTGCCGTGGCGGAACGCCACGTCCGCGCCGATCAGCGTGGTCCAGCAGAGCATGAGCTGTGCAACGTCGATGCTCCATGCCAGAGGACGCCCCAGATTGCGGGCGATCGCCGAAATAAAGACCAGTGCGATCATCGCGCCGAAGCCGATGTTGCAGAGGGTCTCCTCTATCCAGCAGAAACCGTGGTAGAGTTTTTTCATCTGTCTTACCACCTCTCAGAAAAGTTTCGGGCAGTGTGAAAAAGTCCTGTACCATTGATTGGACGGAAGCCGTACACCCAGGAGCCTACGGCTTCCGTCCATTTTTAGGAGGACATGTTATCTGCCGAGTCAGGCAACAGATGCCATCTCGGACTGGATGCGGTCGCGCAGGTCAACCATGTTCAGGTCGGTGTAGGCTTTCTCAGCCGCGGCTTTGAATGCGTCTATATCCACATCCTCATTTACGGTCAGGCCGTATTTTTCGGTCATTTCCTTCTCCCAGTCGGCGCAGATCTGGTTGGTTTTCTCCTGGAACTCGACGCCAACCTCATAGAAGGTATCCTCGAACAGCTTCTGATAGTCTGCGGAGAGGCTGTCCCGGAAACCGGTGCCGGTTGCGGCGCAGCCGATCAGCTGGAAATGCTCGGTGCGGTTGATCGTGTTCACAACCTCCCACAGGCGGGTGGCGTAGAACGAAGAGGTCTGAACCTCCGCGCCGTCCAGTGCGCCCTGCTGGATCGAGGTGTAGACCTCGGACCAGCTCATCGGGGTGGCAACTGCGCCCAGGTCGTTGATCGAGGTGGTGCAGATCTCATTGCCGATGGTGCGGATCCGCTGCCCGGAGAGGTCCGCCGGCTGGTTGACCGTCTTGTTCAGGCAGAAGTTGCGGGCGCCGGAATACCAGTTGGAGGTAACCAGCCAGACTCCATGCTCGTCAGCAAACTCCTTCGCCCACTCTTCATACTGGCTGGTCTGCATGATCTTATTCAGGCCGGTGTAGTCGTCCATCAGGTAGGGCATGCCCAGGATGCCGAAATCCGGGATATAGCTGGCCAGGCGGCTGGGGTCGGTGACAGTCAGGACCGCCGCCCCCTGGAGCGCCTGCTCGATCATGTCGTCGGTATCTCCCAGGGAGGAACTGAAGAACAGTTCGGCAGTGAAGTTGCCATCTGTAGCAGCGGCCAGCTTTTCAGATACGGCAATCAGGGACTGCGACTGGAGATCGGTTTCGCTCTGGGTATTTCCGAAGCGGACGGAAACCTTTTCTGCGGAAGGCGCCGCTGCGGAGCTCTGGCTTCCTGCACTGGGTGCAGCACTGGACGCGGGGGTGCTGCTGGTGCTGCTCGAGCCGCCGCATGCAGTCAGGGATGCAGTCATAGCAAGGGCAAGTCCGAATGCGAATACTTTTTTCATGGATATTCTCCTCCTTCATTTTGTTTCGTACAAATCAACGGGCCGCTGAGGCCATTATAACATGTTAGTATGTCAGTTGGAATACACCAAATTATTTTCTCCTATTTTGACAAAAGTATACACGTTAATTTGTAAAAAAAGCACTTCATCCGCTCTTTTCGGATGAAGTGCTTTGGGGATTTCAACCAATATTTCAGTCGGACAGCTTCTGTTTGAAGTAATCCGGGTAAAGCTCCATAAGCGACCGCTCCTGTACCCACAGCTGCTGGAGATGGCTGCGCAGAAGCTGCTGGGCGCGCTCTACATCCCGCTGTTCCACACAGTCCACCAGCCGGGAATGTTCCTCGATCGCGTTAAAGGCGATGTTCCCTTCCCAGGCGGTAATCAGCCGGATCCGGTCGTAATGTCCGTTGACCTGGCGCACGATGTCTGCGCTCAGCTCCTCATGTGTGGTCTCGAATGCCAGCTGGTGGAACTGGTCGTCCAACTCCTTGTATTCCAGGCAACGGCCGTTCTGCATGGCGTCTTTCTGAAGCAGGATATTATTCCGCATATCCGCAATCGTCTGCTCAGAAGCGGCGGGGACAAACCTGCGCAGGTTTTCCACCTCCAACGCTTCCCGGATAAACCGCTCCTGATAGACCCGGTCCAGATCAATCAGGGCGACTGCGGTCCCCTTTTGGGGCGCCACATCCAGCAGGTTTTCCCCCTGAAGCCGGATGAATGCCTCCCGCACAGGGGTGCGGCTTACCCCGAGAAGGCCGGCGATCTCCTGCGTAGAAATGATGGTGCCGGGCTTCAGCACCATACTGAGAATCTCATCCCGCAGGGTGCGGTAGACCTTTTCCTGTGCACTATCCACTTTCACCATATACTGCCTGAGTATCTCCGCCATGCCAATTCATCCTCTCTCCACCCCCGTTTTCCGATCCAGGGGCTGTATGAAAAATCGAAATCACTGTTCTTTTCTAACAAAAGCAGCGTTTTGGGCACAATCGCCAGTCCTCGGCGTGGGATCGTGCAAAACGCTTTCTCCTGTGAAGCGCTTTGGAGGTGCCAGCCAAGTGGCGGCAAGGGGGCTTTTTCTCTTGTAAAAAGCCCCCTGTATCGGAAACAGGCTGTCAGCCGCCCGAAAGCGAGTGAAATGCGTTTATCAAATCTGTCACAACTGTCGCATAGGTTGTAAATTCCGCGGAGCCATTTAGAAACACCGCATACTGGCGGTCGGAAACCGCGTAAAATTCCAGGATGTCCTCCTGTCCGGAACGCAGGGTAAAAACCAGCGTCAGGGCAGGCTGAGATTGAATGGTTTCTTCGCCGGTCAGAGCCGCAGCGGCCGGGATTGTATCAATCCGGTTGTAGAAGGCGAGGGTTTCCAGATAATCCATCTGGCGCCCCTCCACCGTGGCGGTCAGGGCGGTGGATTCCCCGGATACCTCGAGCGAAACCAGATGCCCTTCATATTTCGCACTCAGGCGGGAGAGGTCAGCGACACTTCGGGTGTAAATGCTGCTCCCGATCAGGTCCATGAAGCCGACTCCCAGAAACTGTACTTTTTCTGCGGGAATCTCGCTGACCAGCATACCGTCCAGCGCGGCGCAGTAGTAGGTGTCCGGGTCTTTCCGGACAAAGCCGCAGCGGTATTCCTTTCCGTCCAGGGTGAGCTCCAGCGTGTACTCCGGCTGGTCCAGGCCGTACTGGGACAATGGGACATCGCTGCTGACGAACCGTTCGGGGGAAAGCGCCCTGAGCGGGACCAGAACAAGGTCATCCACGTCTTTCCAGTTCAGGGGTGCCGCGACCGGGGCGGTCATCCCGAAAAAGCTGCTGATCGTGTCGGTCTGGAGCTGGTCGAGCACGACCCGCCCGCGGCTGTTTTCAATCACGATCCGGCGCAGAGCGCGGACCGACTCCCCTGTCAGGGCGGGGAACAGCTCGAGCTGACGCAGATCGGACACCCCTTGCAGCAGCATCCGGGCGGTTTCCTCCTCCACCAGATGGATTTCTGTATCGCCCTCCCGCAGCAGGTAGTATTCCTGGGATACCGGGCATCTCCTCCCCAGATACAGTCGTACCGTTTCGTCCTGTGTCAGGAGGCTGACCTGGGCGGCGGGCGTCTCCAGCCCGAATGCCGCCATCCCGGCGGCGCCCTGTTCGACGGCCCCGCTCGAATCCAGATGCGCCAGACGGTAGATCAGGGAGACCAGCTTTTCCTGCGAATAGATACTGCTGTCTCCCCCCTCGACCGCGACCCCGGAAGGCAGGTTGAGCAGGCCGATGGTCCCGCTCTGGTTGTGCAGCACCACAGCCTGAACTTCCGCAGCACTCATATCGGTGATCTTCCGGCTGGGCGCGGCGTCCTCGGCGGAGGCGGTTTTCGGGAAAAGGGAAAGGAAAACCGCACAGGCTGCCGCAGCTGCTGTCAGCGCGGCCAATATTCGAATCTGTCTGGCCTGTTTCATACCGGTTGCGCTCCCCATCTCAACTATGCCTGCGGCGCCGGTAGACCCGGAGACCGACGATCAGTACCCCAAGAGGCAGCAGAACCACCAGTACTGCTGCCAGGCAAAGAACCTGGCCGACTGTGACCGGAAGCGGCGTTCCGCTCAGGTTTTTGGGCGGGATGCTGACCGCGCTGTCGGTCTCGGTGCACCAGTTCATGACCTGCGTCAGGAACTTCGCGTTGCCGCAGGTTTCAGACTGCAAAAGCTGATCGCTGTAAAGCCCCCGGCTACCGATGGCGACCAGCCTTGCGGTGCCGGCATCCGACGCCTTTTCCGCAGTCATTGCCAATGTAAACAACCCTTTTTCTCCATTTACATCGGTAAAGTCATAGGCGCGATCGGTTGAATAGAGTAGCTTTTGGGTTCGAATCCCAGCCTGAGAGACAAAGAGCTGCTCCAGCGCCCGCGTGGAAGGCATCACCAGATAGAGCTGGTTGCCCGAAAAATACTGGTTGATGGGGTGGGCAGAGTAGAGCGGGACGATGCTCAACGGGTTGGCATCGGTATATTGCAGCGGTTCGGCGACCACCGTATCGGTCAGGCCGACCCCCCATTCGCGCAGGAACTCCTGAAGGTTGGGCAGCGCGGCGGAGGAAGGCTCGACGAACACCGCCATGCGCCCGCCTTGGGCCATGAAGCGGTCCAGGCTGGCAATCTCCTCCCGGGAAAAATCGCTGGTAGGGGAAGCGATTACCACGAGGTCGGTCCCGTCCGGGAGGGCGGACAGCGAGAGGGTCACACGGCCGGTCTGGTAGTTGCTCTGCTCAAACAGCCGCATCAGGCTGTCGGAAACATGCTCGTTGTGGCCTGCCGTAAACTGCACCGACGGGCTTTCGGTACCTGCGGCGTAGAGGATCGCACTGGTCAGTTTCTGTTCGCAGTTGAGCTGTTCCACCGCGTTCCCGCTCTGGTCCAGTTCGAACATCTCTTCGAGCTGAAGCGCCCGCGCATAGTGGGCGCCCTCCACCACAATGCTGTTGAGCTGGACCTGAAATCCCCGTTGCAGGTAGGTGTCTACCAACGTGGGGTTGGCGTAGGGATCGACGTATTGGAGCGCCACCCGGCCTTGTCCGGCGCGCTCATACCGCTTCAGCACCTCCGCTACCAGAGGGAGAAAGTCCTCCTGTGTGGAAAATACCCGGATTTCCACAGGGGACGCCAGTTCCTCCAGAATCTGTACCGATTCGGCGGAAAGGTCGTACAGCCGGTTCCCGGTCATATCCAGACGCAGGCCAAGCAGGCTGGTCAGCCGGGAGGCACAGATATTCACACAGACCAGCAGGACAGCGCCCATTGCAAGCAGCAGGCAGATGCCCGGCCGGGAACCTGTTTTTTTCTTCATAAACTTCATAGCTCCCTTTCTCCTATGCCTGTCTGCGCCCTTCGGAGACCAGCGTGACGGCAAACAGGAAAAATGCGGAAATCCCCAGATAGTACACAACGGTAGAAAGATCGAAAATCCCCATGGAAAACTCCGCGAACCGGTCGGCTGCCGAAAGGTACCCCGCCAGCGTCCGGAGCAGCTCTCCCGGCAGATAGCTCCGGGCAAACCCGACCAGCCAAAGCCCGAGCAGTACCGCATAGGTGACGATGCAGGCGATGATCTGGTTTTCGGTCAGGGCGCTGATCAGCAGCCCGATCGAGATGAAAGCCGCAGCCGCGGCCAGCATCCCCACATAGCAGCCCAGCGCGACCAGCGGGTCAAACCGGCCCAGGACAGCGAGTACCAGCAGGTAGAACAGCGTAAAGGCCAGACCGATTGAAAAGATGGTGAGAATCGCGAAAAACTTCCCCAGTGCCACCGAAAGGGAACTGACCGGTGCGCTCAAAAGGAGGCGGTCGGTGTGCATTCTGCGTTCCTCCGCATAGGAACGCATGGTGAGCACAGGCAGCAAAAAAATCACTGTGGACATCATAGGGGAAAAGAAATTCCGGATGTCCCCGTTGGCCTGAAGCAGGTTATAGACCAGAAAATAACAGCCGCCGATCAGCAGAAAGACCGCCAGATAGATATAACCGATGACCGAATGGAAGAGCTGGCCCAGCTCTTTTTGAAAAACTGCTTTCATCCCTGTGGCTGCACCTCCTGCGAACTGTGCTGCGCATAGCGCCGGTCCTGTGTAAGCTGTAAGAACACATCCTCCAGCCCGACCTGCACCGGCCGCAGCATACGGATTGGACAGCCCGCCGCAGCCAGTGCGGAAAACAGTTCCCGGTGGATGTCCGCGGAACCATGGGTGCGGATATGCCAGGTTGGATGCCCGTCCGCACCGCTGGGCTGCATCGTACAATCGGCTACCGCGTCAAGCGAGCGGATGATCGCGGAAATCTGCGCTTCCGGGCCATCCGCCTGAAGCAGCAGGCCCTCCTGTGCCCGGGCACGCAAAAGCAGCCCGTCCAGCGTGTCATCCGCTGCAAGCCGCCCGTTGCTCAACACGACAATGCGGTCACAGGTCGCGGCGATCTCCGAAAGGATATGGGAGCTGAGCAGGATGGTGTGATCCTGTTTGAGCCGGCCGATCAGTTCCCGCAGCTCGATGATCTGCTGCGGGTCAAGCCCCACTGTAGGCTCGTCCAAAACCAGAAGCCGGGGATGCCCGATCAGGGCCTGGGCAAACCCAACCCGCTGGCAGTAGCCTTTGGAAAGGTTCCGGATCAGCCGTTTGCGCACCCCCGAAAGGTTCAGGCTGTCACAAACGCCGGCAATCTGGGCCTTATATTCCCGTCGGGACAGGCCGCGCAGGCCGCAGGCAAAGGTCAGCTGCTCCTCCACCGTCATATCCGGGTAAACAGGGGGGATCTCCGGCAGATAGCCGATCCGTTTTCTGGCGGCAAGGGGATTGTCCTGGACCGAAATCCCTTCAATGGAAACTTCCCCGCTTGAAGGAGCCAGACAGTTGGTGATAATATTCATTGTGGTGGTCTTTCCGGACCCGTTGTGCCCCACCAGCCCGACCACCTGGCCGGGTTCGGCGCAGAAGCTGATCCCCTCGATTGCGGCCTGATCCCCGTAAAATCTGCTGATCCCCTTCACCTCGAGCAACCTGTCTTTCCTCCATTTCCGGATAAATTGTTCCGACCCTATTCTAGCATATCACCGGGGATGGTGCAAGGGAAAGTTCCCCGCGCTGGAACGGAAAGGGGAAACCGGCTTCGCTTAGGGCCTGTATTTACGGCTGTTGGATGCCGGCTGAACGGGCTTTTCGCCGCGTCTGTACTGCATGGGGGAGACGCCGAACTCCCGCTTGAACAGATGATAAAACCGGCTCAAACTCTGGAACCCAGCGGCATAGGCCACATCAATGACCTTCTGGTCCGAATGCAGCAGCAGGTTTGCCGCGTAGTTGAGCCGTTTTGCGCTCAGGCAGGCGATGGGGGAGACGCCCAGGTATTTTTGAAAGCTGCGGCAGAGATGCTCCCGGGTGCGCCCGCTGAACCGCTCCAGATCGGACAGGTTCCAGGAAAAGCATTCGGGGGAATCGAGCTGTTCCAGCAGGAGTCGGAACCAGTCGGGGCAGGCCATTGCCTGCGGCCCGGAAAGGGTCGGGAGGATGTATTCCAGCATCACATCCAGCATCAGTCTGCGCAGCGCTGTGCAGACTGCACGCGGCTGGCTGACAGGCAGCAGGTTCAGCGTTTCCAGCTGTGTCTGGAGAAGCAGGCGGTTCCCGGCGGTCAGGAGCAGTGTGGGCGGACGGTCCCCCTCCAGAATCCGCGCCAGCATCCCGGGTTCCTCCAGATACTGAAACATGCCTGTGACCACCCAGGCAGGAAAGGCCACATTGATGTGGTGGCATTCGCCCATCGCCTGTCTGGCGTGGACGTCACCGGGCCGGATCAGCATCAGCGTACCTGCGGAAAGCTCCTGCGGCTGCCCGTTCACGGTGATGCACATGCATCCGCTGGTGACCAGTGTCAGCTCATAGAAATCGTGCACCTGTGGATAGATAGCGGGGTCGATTTTATGGTGAAAGCGGTAGTGCATCTCACTGTCCGGGTCAATCGTCCCCTCGGCATTGATCCTGTGCAGCATGGCCAGCCCTCCCCTCTTTTTTGATCAGAGATCAATATACAGCACTTTTTTGAAAAAAGCAAGAAGTATTTGTCCAGACTTTCGGATATAGTGGGAACAAACAAAACAGCGTCCCCCAATGGGGCAAAACAAAGGAGGTTTGTCTATGGGAATGAAGCTCGGTATTGGTTTATACCGCCATATGTTGAAACCCGAGTATTACCAGTTTGCCAGGCAGTGTGGCTGCACCCACCTGATCATCCATCTGGCAAACTACTACACCAGCGATACCAACGTTGTGACTGCTACGGATGACAAGATCAATTATGGATATTCCCAGGCAGGGGATCCCATATGGGAGCTGGACAGCCTGCTCAGGATCAAACAGCAGGCCGGGGAATATGGTCTGGAACTCTACGGGATCGAAAATTTCAATCCTGCGGATTGGTATGACGTCCTGCTGGATGGCCCGAAGCGGCAGGAGCAGATAGAAAGGCTCAAACAGGTTATCACCCGTGTGGGAAAAGCGGGCATCCCGGCATTTGGTTATAATTTCAGCCTGGCGGGCGTGTGGGGGCACCAGAAAAAACATGCTGCGCGGGGCGGCGCAGAAAGCACCTGTTTTGACGCCTCCCTGCTCGACCTGAACGCCCCCATTCCAAACGGGCAGGTGTGGAATATGACCTATGCTCCCGGTGATGGCGGTTTTATGCCTGCTGTGACTTCGGAGGAACTATGGGGGCGTCTGCAATCCTTTCTGGAACAGATGCTCCCGGTGGCGGAAGAGGCGGGCGTGGAACTGGCGCTGCATCCGGACGACCCGCCCATGCCGGAGCTGCGCGGCACCCCGCGTATGGTCTACCGGCCCGAGCTTTATCAGAAGCTGATCGACCTGGTGCCCAGCAGGTCGAACAAACTGGAGCTGTGCCTGGGCAGCTTGCAGGAGATGCAGTCTGAAAAGCCCATCTATGACTATCTGGACCAGTATCTGCGGCAGGACAAGGTCAGCTATGTGCATTTCCGGAATGTGAGAGGCAAGGTGCCCTGTTACGACGAGGTCTTTGTGGATGAAGGGGATATCGACATGTTTCGGGTGCTTAGGCAGCTCAAGGACAGCGGATTCAGCGGTGTTTTGATCCCCGACCACACCCCGATGATGACCTGTGCGGCATCCTGGCATGCGGGTATGGCGTTCGCATTGGGGTATATGCGCGCCGCTTTCCAGATGATCGAGCGGGGAATGCTGTGAACCCCTGAAAAAATCTTTTAAACAGCAACAGACAAAGGAGTTGAAAACGATGGATGCTTTTTTTGAGCAGGCATTTGATCTTTCCGGGCAGGTTGCCCTTGTGACAGGCGGTGGAAGCGGGCTTGGCTACGCCACCGCCAAATGTCTGGCTGCGGCCGGTGCAAAGGTGGTCATCACCGGCCGCCGGGAGGAGGTTCTGGCAAAGGCGTGCCAGGAGCTGGGCGACCGTGTTTGTTATTATGTCCATGATGTCACCGATACCGACGCGGCGCCCACGTTCATCGCGCGGGTAGTGGATGAGCAGGGCGGCTGTGATATTCTGGTCAACAATGCGGGACGCCACTGCAAAAAGCCGGTGGAGGAGATCACGATGCAGGATTTCCGGGATGTGATGGATGTCCACCTGTATGGCTCGTTTGCTTTGTCGCAGGCGGCGATTCCCTACATGCGCGCCAAGAAGCGCGGCAGCATCCTCTTCATTTCGTCGATGTCCGCGCTGCTCGGGATGACCCGGGTCTGTGTTTACGGGTCTGCGAAATCCGCACTGATGGGCTTGACCCGCTGCATGGCCGGAGATGTTTCCGCTGACGGCATCCGGGTCAACGCGATTATCCCCGGATTTATTGATACCCCCATGTTCCATCAGGCGGTGGATTCCGACCTTCCCCGCCAGCAGAAGATTCTGGGGCACACCCCGATGGGAAGTTACGGCAGGCCGGAGGATATTGGCTGGGCCGCGGTCTACCTTTGTTCCAATGCGGCCAGCTTTGTCAACGGCACGTCCCTGACTGTGGACGGTGGCTGCGCGATTGGGTTCTGAGCGCGGCGGTCGTACTGGGGTCATCCCTGTTATTGATCCGGATGGGGGCGTCCGGGGCATTCCGTACTGCTGCGCATCCTGCGGGCAGTGCGGATTTTTCGCACCATAAATCAAAAAATCCATGCGTCCTGCCCGGACGCATGGATTCGCTTTTTCAGAAATATTTTACCGTTCGAGGTTCTGGTCGCGGGAGGGGCCGACGCCGACCATCTTGATCGGACAGCCGCAGACCTCTTCCAGCTTCTCGATGTACCGTTTGCAGGATTCGGGCAGTTCCTCATACGACCGGCAGCCGCTCAGATCCCCCTCGAACCCTTCGACCTCCTCATAAACCGGCTGGCACTCGGCCAGCTCCTCGATCGTCGGCGGGAAATCGCGGATCACCGAGCCGTCCGGCTTCTGATAGGCCACGCAGATTTTCAGCTTCCCGAGGTTGCTCAACGTATCAATCTTGTTGATCGCGAGAGCAGTCAGGCCGTTGACACGCACCGAATGCCGCATAATAACCGAATCAAACCAGCCGCACCGGCGCGGACGCCCGGTCACTGTTCCGAATTCATGCCCGAGGTTGCGGATCGTGTCGCCCGTCTCGTCGAACAGCTCGGTTGGGAACGGGCCTGCGCCCACACGGGTGGTATAGGATTTTGCCGCGCCGATCACCTCGTCGATCAGCGTCGGGCCGATGCCGCTGCCAATGCAGACGCCCCCCGAAACCGGATGGGAACTGGTTACAAACGGATAGGTTCCATAGTCGATGTCGAGCAGGGTGCCCTGCGCCCCCTCAAACAGGACCTCTTTCCCGGCTTTCAATGCGTCATAGGCGAGCACCGAAACATCCGCGAGATACCGTTCCAGCCGCTTGCCGCAAGCGGTGTACCGCTCGATGATCTCCTCGAGGTCGAGCGCGGGCTCGTGGTAAAAATCGGTCAGCAGGCGGTTTTTGATCGTGCCGTAGGTGAGCACCTTCTCCCGGAACAGTTCCGGGTGCACCAGGTCGTACATCCGAAGGCCCGAGCGCTCCGCCTTGTCCATGTAGCAGGGGCCGATCCCCTTTTTGGTGGTGCCGATCTCGGATTTGCCGCGCATCTTTTCGCTCAGGCCGTCCAGCACCAGGTGCCACGGCATAATGACATGGGCGCGCGGGTCGATCCGGAGCATATCGCAGGAAATCCCGCGGGACTCCAACCCGTCGATCTCGCCGAGAATCCCTTCGGGATTGATGACGACCCCGCTTCCGAGCAGGCAGAGGGTATTGGGATAGAGGATGCCCGAGGGGATGAGCTGGAGCTTATAGACCTGACCATTGCTTTCAACCGTGTGGCCGGCATTGTTCCCACCTTGAGAACGCACAACCACCTCGGCGCGGGAGGCAAGGATATCAATGATCTTGCCTTTTCCCTCATCGCCCCACTGAACCCCGACAACTACTTTAGCAGGCATGCAAAAAACCTCCTGTCGATTTTGGTCGAAAAAATACAATACGTAAAAAAATGCTGGTTTGGATTCTGGGAACCGGGTCCCAAAACACCATCAACCAGTATATCAAAATTTTTGCCCACGCGCAACCGTGGTATATTTTTTATTTTGACGCAAAAACTAGAGCTGAAACTGTGAAGATTCACGAATGTTGAGAAAAAGGTGGGATCAAGATGAACCTCACACAAGAGGAATATAACGAGATGACAAAAAAGGCTTCGCCCCCCTCTCCAGCGGCGAAGAACATCACGATGGCGTTCCTGATCGGCGGGCTGATCTGCGCGGTCGGGCAGGTGCTGATCTTTGCCTATCAGAATGCGGGGATGGATTCCGAACTTGCCGCCGGCGCGGCAAGCATTACGCTGGTCTTTCTCTCGGTGCTGCTCACTGGATTGAACTCCTATGACAACATCGCCAAAGTGGCGGGCGCGGGCACGCTTGTGCAAACTCGGTCGCCGCGCCAGCGCTCGAGTTCAAAAGCGAAGGATTTATCCTTGGGCTTGGTGCGAAAATGTTCATTATCGCAGGGCCGGTCATCGTCTATGGGGTGAGCGCAAGCATCATCTACGGGCTGATCGTCTACCTGTTCGGGCTTTACTAAGGGGGATCGCAGATGGCACAGAGAAGAGGAAGGTATACGGTGGTGCTGGACAACCCGCCCAGTATCCGGGCCGCTGCCACAGTAGGCTGCAAAAAGGAGTCGGAGGGGCCGCTGGGCGGGATGTTCGACATCATCAACAAGGACAGTTATTTCGGGCAGGCAAGCTGGGAGAAGGCGGAAAGCCAGATGCAGTCGCTCGCTGTTTCCAAGGCGCTCGAAAAGGCCGGGCTGCAAAACACCGACATCGACTTCATCTTTGCAGGGGACCTGCTCAACCAGTGCATCGGCTCGACATACGGCCTGCGTGAGCTGGGAATCCCCTATGTCGGGCTGTTCGGCGCCTGCTCCACCATGGCGGAGAGCCTTTGTGTGGCCTCCACCTTTATCGAAGGGGGCGTGGCGCAAAAGGTGGTCGCCTGTACTTCGTCCCACTTCTGCACTGCGGAACGGCAGTTCCGTTTCCCGCTCGAATATGGTGGCCAGCGCACCCCCACTGCCCAATGGACCGCGACCGCATCCGGGGCGGCAGTGCTTCAAAATGGCGATGTCCCACCGTTTGTGCGGGCGATCACGGTAGGGACGATCGAGGACCTCGGCGTCACCGATGCCAACAACATGGGGGCCGCCATGGCGCCCGCCGCGGCCATGACCATCAAGCATTTCTTTGAGGACACCGGCAAAAAGCCGGAGGAATTTGACCTGATTATTACCGGTGACCTCGGGAAGGTGGGCAGTTCTCTGCTCGCTGACCTGCTCCGCCGGGATGGGATCGACCTGGGGGACCGGCAGTCCGACTGCGGGCTGCTGCTCTACGACCTCGAAAAGCAGGATGTCCACGCGGGCGGGAGCGGCTGCGGCTGTTCCGCCTCGGTGCTTTGCGGGCATCTGCTCCCACAGATGCGGGAGGGGAAGCTGCACAATATCCTGTTTATCGCGACCGGCGCCCTGATGAGCCCAACTGTGGTACAGCAGGGGGAGAGTATTGCGTCGATCGCCCATCTGGTCTGCCTGTCCACTCAAAAATCAGGAGGTGTGTTCTGACATGGAAACATTCTGGATGATGCTCAAGGCATTTCTGGTCGGCGGGGCTCTCTGCGCGATCGGGCAAATCTTCATCGACTATACCAAGCTGACCCCCGCGCGCATCCTCACCTGTTACGTGGTGCTCGGCGTGGTGCTGGGCGGGATCGGGCTTTACCCGCGTCTGGTTGAGTTTGCGGGCGCGGGCGCGAGCGTACCGCTGCTTGGCTTCGGCAACACACTGGCCAAGGGGGTGCGGGAGGCGATCCAGACCGACGGCCTGATCGGCGTGCTGACCGGCGGGTTCACCGCAGCGGCAGCAGGCATCGCTGCGGCACTCTTCTTCTCCCTGCTGGCCGCACTGATCTTCAAACCCAAAGAAAAGGGCTGATTTCTGCCGTATCAAGAACAAAGCGATTTGGGAAGCTCCCAAATCGCTTTGTAATTTACAGTTTGTCTTGCCCTCAGAAGGGCTATTTTACCAGTTGTAGAACGCCCGGTTTTGTTTCCATTCTTAGAATACCGGGATAACGGTGCCGTTATATTTTTCGTCGATGAACTTGGCGTTTTCCTCGCTCTGGAGCGCGGCGAGCAGCTTCTGAATCGGAGCTTTGCCCTCGTCACCGGTGCGGACTGCGACAACGTTTGCGAACTCCTTCGCCGCTTCCGACTCCTTGTCCTCGGTGGTGAGGACGGTGTTCTCAATGCCGGCGCCAACCGCATAGTTGCCGTTGATGACCGCGAGATCGACATCCGGCAGGACACTCGGCAGCAGTGCGGCTTCCATCTCGTTGAACTTGAGGTCCTTCGGGTTATCAACGATGTCGAGCGGGGTGGCTTCGAGTCCGACGCCTTCCTTCAGCGTAATCAGTTCGAGCTTCTGGAGCAGGAGCAGGGCGCGTGCCTCATTGGTGGTGTCGTTCGGGACCGCAACCGTTGCACCTTCCTCGAGGTCGTCCAGAGAAGCGGTCTTTCCCGGATAAAGCCCGAGCGGCTCAAAGTGGATCGCACCGGCAGAAGAAAGGTTGGTGCCGTTTTTGGCGTTAAAATCTTCGAGGTAGGGAAGATGCTGGAAATAGTTGGCGTCAATATCACCCGCATCAAGCGCCTGGTTTGGGATCACATAATCGGTAAACTCGACGATTTCGAGGGTGATGCCGTCCTTTTCGAGCAGGGGTTTGATGTTTTCGAGGATCTCGGCGTGCGGGGCAGGGGATGCGCCGACCTTCAGGGTGACCGCCTCGGGTGCAGCGGGCGCTTCGGACGATGCCGCCTCCGAAGAGGATGCCGGAGCTTCCGAGGAGGCAGGTGCTGCGGAGGATGCGGGGGAAGTACCGCCGCAGGCCGCGAGCGAGAGCGAAAGGGTCAGGGCGAGTGCCGGGGCAAACAGTTTTGCGATATGTTTCATTTGGAATACCTCTTTTCTAAGTAAGATTTCATTTATGGAAAGCCGCCGGAACCGGCGGAGACCAGCGGTCAGCGGTTGCGCTTGTCCAGACGGGTCGAAAGGCGGTCGAACACAATCTGGATGACGCAGACGATGATGACCAGCAGGATGATTGTGAGCAGCATGACCTTGGGTTCAAACCGGTGCTGGCCGTAGCGGATCGCCACATCCCCCAGGCCGCCGCCGCCGATCGCGCCCGCCATGGCGGAATAGCCGAGGATGGTGATGGTCGAGATCGAAAGCCCACGGATGAGGGAGGGGACCGACTCACGCACCATCACCTTGGAGATGATCTGCCAGTTGGTCGCACCCATACATTTGGCGGCTTCGATCATCCC
>Ga0137306_101274_pt1 | contig 26658 bp, 27 predicted proteins | sample Inofroosms_March_FD_97187 | JGI IMG/M metagenome (GOLD analysis project Ga0137306, IMG submission 97187) | Mouse cecal microbial communities from Vienna, Austria - N-Acetylneuraminic and N-Acetylglucosamine D2O microcosms_March | ecosystem: Host-associated > Mammals > Digestive system > Large...
ATCGACCAATATTCGTCAAACCCCCGGAAGTGATCCACTCGTACCACATCATACAAACGGAAACAATATTCCAGTCTCCGGATCCACCAACGATATCCTGTCTTCTTATGATACTCCCAACAATACAAAGGATTCCCCCATAGTTGCCCCGTGGCCGAGAATGCATCCGGCGGACATCCTGCTACTGCCTTCGGGCGACAGTCTTCATCAAACTGAAATAATTCTGGATATGCCCAACTATCGGCTCCATCAAAGGCAACATAGATAGGAATATCTCCCAAAATCCGGATTCCTTTCCGATTGGCGTAACTTTTTAACCGCTTCCACTGTTGTTCAAACAAATACTGCTGAAATTCATAAAAAAGGATTTCATCCTGCAGGCGATCCCGATATTTCTCCATCGCAACTACATTCCGCAGGCGGATATCTTCCTCCCATTCCTCCCAGCTTTTACCCGCAAAATCATTTTTGACCGCCATAAAAAAACAATACTCTCGAGTCTCCGGCTCAAGCGAATTCTCCAGAAACAACCGTAGCCCTGTGTCTCCCAGACGGGCTTGCCGCTTTTTCCAGCGCAAAAATGCCTTTTTTAGTAAAGGAAAACGATTTTTATATAACTTCCCATAATCAATATCCCGCTCGTTCTCCCCAAAATCTGCCTCCTGGCATTCTTTCTTTGTCAAAAGCTTATCCTCTATCAGCTTTTCCAAATCAATAAAGTAGGGATTCCCTGCAAATGCACTAAAGGACTGGTATGGAGAATCACCATAGCCAGTAGGACCCAACGGCAAAATCTGCCAATATTGCTGCCCTGCCTCTGCCAATTTGTCCACAAATTCATACGCCTCTTTAGAAAATGTACCGATCCCATAGGGAGACGGCAGACTTGCCACTGGCAAAAGCATCCCACATTCCCGCTTCATATCGTAACCTCTCATTTCTGGCAACTGCTTCACGGTTGTCCTGTTTTCTTTCATTTCCTGCCTGCTGCGGCCCGGAAAACCATGATATTATTTTATCAGCTTTAGAGAGTATCCGCAACCAGAAAACGACAAGGAGTAAAAAGAGAGTTTCGGTTGCCTTTCCGTTCATTTTCCTCTTGTAAAATTTGTGCAAAATGAGTATGATAAGATACAATTGTAGAAATATGCTTTTAATACAGAAAAGAGGAAATCACAATGTTGTTTTCAAAAAAAGATTTGATCAAACTGCTGGGACCTTTGATCGTGGAGCAGATCTTGACTGTGCTGGTGGGTATGGTCGATGTGGTGATGGTGGCAGCCGTAGGAGAGGCGGCCGTGTCAGGAGTTGCTCTGGTAGACTCTATCAGCATTCTGATTATCCAGCTTTTAGCTGCTCTGGCCACTGGCGGAGCCGTTGTATGTTCTCAGTATATCGGCCGTCAGAATCTGGTGGCTGCCTGTCATGGAGCTGGACAGTTAATCACAATTACCTCTGCCTGTTCGCTGTTGTTTGCTGGAACCGCATTATTAGGCGGTCGTCATTTGCTGGAGTTAATCTTTGGTCATGCGGAAGAAGCTGTTATGAATAATGCCACCATCTATTTCCGAATTACTGCTTTTTCTTATCTTTTTTTAGCTTTATATAATTCTGGCGCTGCCTTACTTCGCTCTATGGGAAATTCACGAGCATCCATGATGACCTCTCTTGTCATGAATGGTCTTAATGTTGTTGGAAATGCCATCTGCATCTATGGACTTCACATGGGGGTAGAAGGTGTTGCCATTCCCACATTGCTCTCTCGAATCGTAGCCGCCATCTTAATGTTAATTTTAGTGACGCGTCCGGGTAATCTCATCCATGTATCCCACTTTCAAGATCTGCGTCCGGACAAAGAACTCATGAAAAATATCCTGAGAGTAGGAATCCCCAGCGGTCTGGAAAACGGAATGTTCCAATTTGGAAAGCTTGCACTCCAGAGTCTAGTCTCCACCTTGGGAACGGCAGCAATTGCCAGCTTTGCGGTAGCATCGAATCTAGTAACCTTCCATTATCTTCCTGGAAATGCGCTCGGCCTGGGGCTCATCACCATTGTAGGACAATGTGTCGGTGCCGGAGAATATGAACAGGCCAAACAATATACCCGCAAACTGATCCTGGCCAATTATGGTTTCCTGGCCGTGATTTGTAGTGTGATGGCATTCTTTAGCTGGCAAATTGTAGAAATCTATCATCTATCTTCAGAAGCATCTAGTCTAGCTCGTCAGATGATTCTGATGCATTCTTGTGGAATGTTGGTATGGCCGTTGGCCTTTACCCTGCCAAACACTTTGCGAGCCGGGCTGGATGCACGCTTTACTATGACTATTTCCATATTTTCTATGTGGGTATTCCGAATCGGTTTTGCCTATCTGTTTGTGAAAATCTGGAAAGTAGGTGTGATGGGAATATGGTGGGGGATGTTCATTGACTGGATTTTCCGAGCAATTGTCTTTTCCTCTCGTTTTCACAGTTTTACCTCACGAGTCAGGCAAATATAAACGTTATTCCACCATCTGCCATTTCCAGTATTCGGTATCCGACTTGTCCACGCACGTTCTGTCTGGTACTAACAGTTTTCGTTAATATCAGACAAACGTACGTGAACCGTCCAAACAAAAAATATAAAATAGCGGATGGTTTATTTTTCAATACCTAGTTCTTTTCCACAGTGAGGACAAAACTGATAGTCTTCCTCTGTTTCAAATCCGCAACTAGCACAACGTTTCCTGTTATTTTTCTTTCCAAAGGTAGCCAAAATGATATCTTCTGGCAATATATGGAGTTGTCCGTGTTCGATTTGACGCCCTAAGTTGACATCGATTGGCACGCTCTTATCACAACAACTTGTCCGCACATAATAACTGCGCCCCCATTTAAAAATCGGAATGAAGAACAAACTGAGACAGGAGTATATCAGATATACCTCTAGATGCCCATACCTTCCACAATTGTCACAGATGATAAGCTGATCAAAATTCAGTTTCTTTCTCCCCTGATTGATTCCCATAATAAAAAACATGATATCCTGCTCCTTTCTTCAGGTTCTTTCTATTATAATGTTTTATGGGAATAGGAGCAATACTGACTTTACTTCACAGACTGATTTTCATATGCTTTCCAAGCCTCCTCGGGACTGTCAAAGCCTCCGGACTGGATTGCTTTAAAATCTACATCGATAAATTCCGTATTCTCATCAATCTGTCCACCAATCACATTTGCAAAAATAACTGCATCAAACAAGGGTGGAATATCGTGTCCGGCCGGTACTGGAATTTCTTCCTCACCATCTCCGGTATATCCATACTCATAAATCCGATACCCGTCCTCTGATAAGACTGACATCAATTTCATGCCCGTACCTTCATTGACCTCATAGGTAAATAATTCCGTTTCTGCGATCTCACCATCGTTCTCCAATATACCATATTCATCTGCCGTGATCACATCTGCTACCGGAACCTTTACTGTCATCCGCAGGTAAGCATCATTTTTACTATTATTCTTAATTGCTGGGTTTTTCGGAATTACCTTTCCGGCATACATATCCTCAGCTTCCCAGATCCCCCAGGCATCCGATGGACTAGCATCCGAAGGACTGGCATTTGGCGGAGTCGCATAACTGCCATCCGGAAGCTCGCCATCCCATTTACTTTCATACAGGTTAAAATCCACCCGTCCTACCGTGAATTTATTCTTTGCCAGCTCATAATCCGTCATATAGGCCAATGTTCCGCCCAGACTCAACAAAGCAATCAGACACACGGCAGTCATTAACTTAATTTTGTTTTTCCACTTTTTTTTCAGATTTTTTTTCTCAGTGGTCTTAACTTCTTCCATGTCTACAATCCTCCTTTTCCTTTTCTGTCAAACAACTCAGCGAAGAAGCAGATATCCAATCCAGGGAATCTGAAACCGGACTTTGCCATAGAGCTCTTCCTGAGAAACCGGCATCGCATCACATACTGCATTTGCATCTCCTTTCGTTATGATAGTGTTATCTTTCGCATTCATAGATACCACGCGATGGGTAACCATCACATTCCCTGCTTGAAAGCTGACAATATCTCCTGGAGAAATCTTCTCGTCCGCCTCATATTGACTGACATAAATTACACTGCCTGCTTTTATGGCCGGCTCCATGCTACTGCTTTTTACCACACAGGCCTTCATGTGGAATACTCCCGGGAGCCACACCGCCGCCGCCAGAAGCAAGGCTGCCATCAAAAATAAATTTACCAGCCAAAATGAAAGAGTTTGAATTGCTTTCTTCATGTTATCGCCTCCTCTACTATTCATCCGAAAGCAAGAACATATGTACGATTATTTTTCTATTTTTTTTCGCAACTTCTTTAAAATTCTTTGATGACGTGCCTGAAGTGTAGTGACAGGAATCCCACTGGATCGAGCTATCGCCCGCAAAGATTCTTGATACACATAAAGCCTGCTGAGTAATTCCCGTTCTCCTTCACTAAGTTCCTTCAAACTCTCCCTCAGCTCCTCCAAAAACCAATTCTTTTCCGCCATAGCCTCCACCGACTCCGCTGACGGGTCCCAAAACATCTCACTGCCATTCAACTCCTCTGTATCCAGAGCATCATAAAAAAAGGTTTTATTTTTCCGATCACTTTCCCGAAAATATCGCTCCTTTCTTTCCCCACGACAATACGTTTTATAAATCTCTTCCGTAACCGGCACCTGTACATCTCTAACTTTAATGTAATAGTCCATATCCTTTTCCCTCTCTCCAATCAAAAAGGAGAGACATTATGCATTCTGCAAAATATCTCTCCTGCTATTTGGTAATTGACTCATCTCCTCTATCCAGTAAATGAGTCATTCCTTTGCTAGGTAGTCTTGATTCACTTGTTTTCCCGGAAATGTAATCCGGATAATCTTCCGACATCGAGAGCACTTAATTTCAATACTCCCCCTCGTCCCAGGTATCATGTCCAATAACCTCTGATGACAATACTGACAGTATATCGTAGTAGCTTTCATCCATGTATCCCCTTCTTCCTCTCCAAAATCGAACGTATGTTCTTATATAGATTAGCAAAGAACTTCTCATTTGTCAATATAGATATATGAAAAATTATAAGATACTCTCCGATGTCATTTAACATAAAGTAGTGGCAAAAGGTACGCCAAGGAAGCGGGGCGAGAAGCCATCGAAAATGGTCTGTTCCTTTTTTCGGTTTCGAGATTAAGAATTCCTAAAACCCCTGACTTTTGCTAAAAACGAAACGAAAATATACAAACTCGCTCCGCTCAGACAGTGTATATTTTCGTTTCAACGCTCAATTCAGGGATTTAAGGACTTCTAAATCTCTGCAAAGTCAAAATTCACAGACCATTTTCGATGGCTTCTCGCCCCGCTTCCTTGGCTGATTTTCTCATTTCCTTATCTAAATGACATTGGATACCTTCAGTGAACAAAAGAACACTCGCCCTTTGTTCACTGAGAGTATAGTATGGGAAGATATCAAAAAAACAGCCAAAAAAATAGGTAAACCACAGCAACGCCTATTTCTTCTACTGTTTTTTACAAGATTATCAATCCCCAGCAGCAACGATCACTGACACTCCATCCGGTATCACCACAACCTTTGCCGCATCCCCCTTCCTCCGCTTTGCCATCTCATACGCTGCTTTCAGAGAAGATGCATATTCCATTTTCATGGCTCTCACAGCCTCCTCCCATTCGGGCTCTGTTACCAAGATCACGGTATGCCGAGAAAGGATCCTTGCCAAAATCTGATACTGCCACTGATCTGGCTTTGTCTCTTCTATGGAAAGCTTATTTGTATCCTCTAGCAGTTGTCTTGCACTGCTACATTCTTTTAAGGCATAGAAAAACGCTTCTCCGCCTATTCCGTCCTGACAGCGGGCGCAGACAATAATCACACCTGCCGGACGAGATGCCAACTCTGCAGTCGCCATACATTTTACTGTCTGATAAACATTTTGATCCAGCGGATCGCCTCCGTTGGAAGTAATCACAATATCCCCTTTCTGCTGCAATGTCACCCGACAAAATCTTTCCAGATACCGACATCCGGCATGATGGGCCAAAATCGGTTCCCCAGCAAATACCGCCTGTATCTGTTTTTCCTCATCTAAAATCACATTTACAATATAGGCCAGACCTGCCATGGACACCGCTGCTTCCATATCCCGGTTAATCGGATTGCCCTCCAGGATTCCCATTCGGGCCAGAGGATGACGGATAAAGGCCGCACAGTGATTTCCCAAAACCGTCTTTCTGCTACACACCCCTGGCAGAATACTTTTTCTCCCGCCAGAAAAACCAGCAAAGAAATGAGGCTCTACAAAACCTTCTGCAATCACCAAATCCGCCTGAACGACTAGTGAATTCACCTCCAAATCAGCTCCCGAAGGAAGTTTTCCTAAATGGATACAAGGTGACTGTATGCAGTCATGAACTATAATATTTTCTTTCTCCATCACAGACTTACCTAGTTTTGCCTCCAACTCTTCTCTTTTTGTCCCCCGATGACATCCGGTGGCTACCAGCAGCGTAATGGCAATATCCGGATTATCCCTGCGCAGTTCTTCCAGCATAAATGGAATCAGATATTTGCTGGGTACCGGACGGGTGTGATCGCTGATAATCACCACGGCTGTTTTCTTTCCTCTTGCCAACTCATATAGCGGTCTGCTTCCAATCGGCTCGTTCATAGCCTGCCTTACCAACTCTTCTGGATTTTTGTTATTTATATTCTGAAAGACAGAAGCCGTCAAAACCTCCGCTTCCTCTCCTATCTCCATCATCTGTTTTGTCATTCCATAGGGAATTTCTATCTTCATGCTTATCCCTCCTTTATTCCTTCAATGATATTTCTCAATCTTTGAATACATTCGCTATCTCCTAATCCCACCTCCATCACGATCTCCGCTCCGGCCAGGCGAAGCTGCTCTCTTCCTGCTGTTAGCTGTTCTGGATCTTGACAGAGATCGGTCTTTGTAAGGACACCAATTAAGGGTTTCCCATAAAACATAGAACTCATTCTCGGCGAGAATGAGCTCTGTTCTTCTATGGCTGAAAACAGCAGCAGAATCACGTCTGCCTCCACAGCTGTCACAATCAAAGCATTATAAAACTGTTTCTGTTCCAGATATTCCCCTGGTGTATCCACAATATCGTCTCCGATTATCTGGATTGCCTGCGTCTTTTTATAATGAATCTCTTCTCCCAGTAAACGTTGAGCCAGTGTGGTTTTTCCACATCCGATTTTTCCAATCATCATAATTTTTTTCATTGGTCATGACCTCGTGATTTTTGTCAACGTAAAATGAAGGGTTTCTCCTAGTACCTGTAAAACATCCTTCAGCGCCTCCTCCACGGCTGCCACATCCCCGCAGATCACCAGCGATCCGGAAAAACGATCTACAAATACAATCTCCACTTCTGCTGCCTTTGCCGCTGTATCTGCTCCGATAATAGCCGCCTCACTGGGCGTAATGGTCAAAATTCCCAGTGCCCCTCTGCGATTACTGACCACCCCCAGCTTTTTATATAAATCCTCATTTGGATTGGCAATCAAATGAGCCATCGTAACTTGCTTGCCAGGGACAAACTCCTGGATGATCCGCTGTTTTGTTTCCCATGGATTTTTCTCTGTCATGCCTTTCTCTCCTGTCACATCAGCTGGCTAAACACTTCTTCTCTGGGACCTGGGATCACAACGCTCTCGGCGGCAAGACCTCTGCGCTCTCCCTCTGCCATCCCGCACTCCACCGCTTCTTTGACTGCCGCCACATCCCCGGTGAGTACAGCGAAGGATTTTCCACCGATCCCCATTCCCAGTCGCATATCTAGCAATGTCACTTCCGCCGCCTTCACCGCTGCGTCTGCTCCATAAACTGCTCCGGCTACACTGTAAAATTCCATAATTCCCATGGCATTTCCCTGCTTGGTATCTGTTGAAAGACCAATTGCCTGTATTACTTGGGGATGAATCCTTGGAATGACTACAGAATCTACCAAATGATGAGCCAGACTTTGACTGCCAGCATCCATTGCCGCCTGCACAGCTGCCACATCTCCATAAAATAAGATTGTATATTTTCCTGGACAAACTGTCTTCGCATATAAAAGTCGGGTATCTGCTGCTTTTAAAACCACATCCATTGCCTCAATTCCCTTTGCAATGCTATTGCTTTCCAGTATACCAATTGCCTCCATGTCCGCTCCTCCTATCAACAATCTTTCCCAGCCGTCTGTCTTTCCTGAGCCTCTATCGTAATGCCAGATTCTCCGATCGTAGCTATGCCATTGATAGACGCATGGAGTGCGGAACCTATTTTTCCAGGCGGACAAACTGCAATCAACTGCCCTTCCTCCACCCATTCTCCGCTTTTAATCAAAGGTTCTGATGCTGCACCGATTCCTTGATGCAGATCCATATACACCATCTTACACATGTTTTTCTCTGGTTCTTTTAAGCACTCGTTCATCTCGATTTTCTCGTATTTCAGCACTCCGGCCCGCGCTGCCACACGTGTAGCCGGCACTTTCCTCCATGTTCGTTCCGGCAATGCTTGTCCCTCTTTTTCTCCGGTTTCATAGCGAATTCCCTGACTGGTCAGCTCTTTTTTTATATATGCATTAATCGCTCTCGGCTGTAGTCCCATAGGACAGGCGTAGATTTCACAGATTCCACAAAAACAGCACAATGCTGCCGCCCGGATATCTGGATCCCCAAAAATTTCGTTTTCCTCCCCAGCCAGAGACCATTTTTGCATAATCCGATGTGGGCGTAAGGGATGTCCCAGCAGTGCTCTCGGACACATCTGTGTGCAAAGGCTGCACCGGATGCAGACAGAAGCTGCGCGATTTTTCATATGCTTCACAGAGATCTGCGATCGTTGTACGACTGGATTTTCTTTGGAAAGGACAATCAGCCCAGACATCGTCTTTGTCACATAGGCTGTATCTGCCTCTTCCCTTGTCATTACCCGTCCCATCATTGGTCCGCCATCTACCACCATATAATCCTCGATTTGGGTTCCACCGGCCAATTCCAGACATTGATTTACTGGCAACCCCACCGGCACTCTCGCAATCGTTGGTGCGACAACTTCTCCGGTTATGGTCAGATATTTATGCGTAAATGCTTTCCCCTCCATCGCTTCATAGATACCATAAAGAGTAGCCACATTACTTACTACACAGCCGGCCATCAGCGGAATTCCTGCTGGAGGAACTACCTTTCCTGTCACCTCATATACGATTGTCTGTTCATCTCCTGCGGGGAAAAAACTATCTAAAAGATGGAGACTTACTCTAGATTCACATACCGTTATTGCCGATTGCAAAGCCTCAACTTCTCTCTTATAAGAAGCTTTCAAAACGATGATACATTGCCGGGCTTTGGTCTCTTTCAGCAGCATATCTGACGCCTCAATCAGCGCTCTTGCATAGGTCCGCATAAGATAACGATCCGTTTGAAGCAAAGGTTCACATTCTGCTCCATTGATAAGAATCGTTTCGATCTGGTTTCCCTCATATTTTATATGAGTCGGAAATCCAGCGCCTCCGCAGCCTATAATACCGGCTTGTGCAATCAGCTTGGAAAGTTCCATTTTATCCCATTCCCCCTTTGCCATCTGCTATAAAACTTCCATAGAATCAATGATTCCTACAATCGCGCTGTCAACCGGTGCGTCGTCCGATCCGATTGCCCTTCGTGCCGTACTACCACTGACTACCAGTACCTGCTCACCGATTCCTGCCCCAATAGAATCTACTGCCACAAACATGGCGCCATTTCTTCGATTTGTCGTAACTTCTTTCACAATCATCAGCTTATGCCCGCAGAGCGCTTCTTCCTTTCGGGTTGCCCATACGTTTCCTATCACCTGACATATCATCATACGAATTTCCCTCCCTGGCGCAGCACATTTACGCCAGCATGGTGCAAAACATCTTTTGCCGAAGGTGTAAGAATAATTTCATCAGAAATTCTCAATTCTTTGCCTGCATCAGCGGCCAACTGTCTGGCGGCTGCCTCGGTAACTAGCCTTCCGCCTACCAGATAAGGCAAAGAGCCCTCCGTCACCAGAACTTCTTTCGGCGGCTCTTTCTGACTTTCCTTTCTGCTGTTCTGCCTGGACTTTTTGCTTCTTTCTTTGATCTTGATTTTGCCAATCCCATTCTTTGGTAAAAGGCAAGCATTGGCCTCGTCCAAATCAATGTGCATAGCCAGTCCAGACTGGCTGCTAATCCGGCATATCACCCGTTCTAAGGTGATTTTTCTTTCGCTTTCAATAGTTACAGAGACTTCTTCCTTATCTTGAATTCCTGCCCGTTTTGCTTCCTCGGGTGGGAAATGGATATGCGCCTGTGCTACAATCGCACTTTCTCTGGCTTCCATCATTCCCTTCGGTCCTACCAGATACACGCTTGCCGCTCCAGTCAGATCTCCCGACAACCGGACCGGCGCCTGGATTCCCAACTGGCGGCAGTCGGTATTTGATAACTCCACCTGAACGGCCGGTCTAGTCGGACCCAGTACGGCTACCTGATCGATTTTTCCCTTTTGTGTAACTAATGTTACTCGCTCTTTGCTGAGAAATTGGCCAGGCTGAGATAACGGACGATCCACGGTCAGACTGGCGCCTTCGCCAAAAAGAATATGTATCGCTTCTTCTGTCAAATGCACATGCCTTGCCGAAGCCTCCACCGGAATTTCCAGTTGCCATTCTTCCTGCTGCTTCCGAATATCATATTCAGAAAGAACACTAAAAATCAGCTCGGTAATCTGTTCCCGATTCACGGCCCTCCCCCTTCCTTCTCATAATAACCGGTCAGACAACGGCAGAAAAGAATATAGATTCCGCTGCTCAGCCGATTCAGATTTTGTATCACCAGCAGCTCGTCTCCCTCCAAAAAAGCACGGGCTGCTGCCAGTTCCACTTCCCGGACCTGTGTCCGCAAAAGATTCAGCTCCAGAGCCATTTCTCCCATAGAAGAATCCGGAACCGGATGATCCATTCCAAAATATTCCCGAACATGATGCGACATTTCCTTAATCTCTTCCTGCCGCAAGCCAAACAATATAAGCTCTTTACCACTTTCTCCTTTCACTTCTGCTCCCAGAATCTCTCTTATAAATCGGAGGACTTCATTGAGTTCTTCCCATAACCGTTTGTTTTTCCGATATCTCGCCTGCAATAAGACCACTCTGGCCTGCAAAAAATCCAAACCGCCCCGCAGTACTATCCGGGGATGCGTCTTATTTACCAGAAGATTTCCCTGAAGATGTGTCATTTCCTCTGGCTTTTTCTGGTATGTTTTCTTGGTATAAGCATCCATGTAGGGATGGGAACTTTGCTGCGTGATTTTCTGATAGCTCATCGTTTGATACTGACTTTTGTCCCATATCAGCTGGATTCCCCGATCCTTCAGATACTCCTTCGCCGGTGCCGTGACAAAAGTTCCCTCGGATACATGATACTCCTTCTCATTTCCGGAAAGCTTTGCTGTCCTCAGATCTGCTTCTGTCAATACTTTCATAACCTACCCTTTACTCGGCTCCCTGGCCTAGCGTCGGCAGAATCATCTCCACCTCACTGTGAGGCCGCGGAATCACATGCACGGATACGAGTTCTCCTACTCTTCCCGCCGCAGCTGCCCCTGCATCCGTTGCAGCTTTCACTGCTCCCACATCTCCCCGCACCATTACCGTTACCAGTCCTCCGCCTACATGCACCTTCCCAATCAATGTAACGTTCGCCGCTTTTACCATGGCGTCTGCTGCCTCAATCGAACCGACCAGCCCTTTTGTCTCCACCATTCCCAATGCCTGTAATGCCGCCATAATATTTTCCTCTCTTTCACATATTATTTGTAATATTACAATCTTGTCTCAAGCCTTTAATACCGACTCTTCTCCAAACGGGCCAGAACCGCTTTCGTGATCGCCTCAATATCTGCCGCTGTTAATGATTCATTCCCTTGATTTGGTGAATTTTTTTCACACGGTGTCTGCCTGCTTTCTTCTGCATTTATTTCTTGTTTTAGTTCCGTCAATTCACAAATGCCATATGCCGCTCGCCGGATATTAATCAAATGAAAAGGCGTGATGTTATCCGAAGTGGCGCTGCCGCCTGCCGCGCCGCAGCCTAATGTTAGCGCTGGAGCCAGACCTGTAGTTGCCCCCACGCCCCCCAATGCCCCTGGCGTGTTTACCAAAATTCTCGATACCGGCTTTTTCAGAGCGAATTCCCGTACCACAGATTCATCCTGTGTATGTATCGTCATGGTATGCCCGGTTCCTTCATTCTGGAGAATGCGAATACAGAGTTCGCATGCTTCTTCTCTGTCCTGGGCCGTAAAAAAGGCCAAAACTGGACAAAGTTTTTCTCTGGCATAAGGATTCTTCCGGTGAATATCCGATGCCTTCTGACGGGAAATAAGCAGGCGAACGGTTTTTGGTATCTGAATTCCCGCCATATCTGCTATCTGACAAGCTGTCTTTCCCACTACTTTCGGATTCATCGTGCCATTATCACGCAACAACAGACCAGAAAGTCGCTCTGACTCCTCTTCTGTCAGAAAGTATCCTCCTTGTTGTTTTAGTTCCTGCTCCACCCTTTCCTGGATATCGCACTCCGCAACAATCGATTGTTCCGATGCGCAGATCGTCCCGTGATCGAAAGTTTTGGATTCCAGAATCCGTCGGATAGCCGCCGGAATATCCGCTGTATGTTCAATATAGGAAGGACCATTCCCCGGTCCTACCCCCAATGCCGGATTTCCAGAAGAATAGGCGGCATGAACCATAGCTTCTCCCCCTGTCGCCAATATCATATTCACATCCTTATGCTTTAAAAGCGCATTCGTCGATTCTGCTGACGGGAGTGAAATACAGTGAATGCTATCTTTTGGCGCACCCGCCTTTAATGACGCCTGGCCGATTATTTCACATGTTTTCATGATACATTTTCTGGCTCCCGGATGAGGGCTAACCACAATCGCATTCCCTGATTTCATCGAAATCAAGGCTTTATACATGGTAGTTGAAGTGGGATTTGTAGATGGAATCAGGGCAGCTATTACCCCCATTGGTACCCCGATCTCCAAGATCCGGTTTTCTTTATCTTCTTTTAAAAGACCTACCACTTTTTCATTTTTTATCCATTCCCAGGTCACCTTACTGCCCAGATGATTTTTTAAAATCTTATCCTCCCAGCAGCCAAATCCCGTCTCCTCCACCGCCATTTTAGCCAGCTCTTCTCTATGTTCCTCACATGCCTCTACTATGGACTCACAGATTTTATCCAGCTGTTCCTGAGAAAAGGACGCCAGGATCTTTGCCGCTTTCTTTGCACCGTCCACCAGGTTTCTCACCTCCTGAATGGACTGTAAATCCCGATCGAAATTCATGTCATTCCCCTCTTTTCCATGCAACTTTTCTTTAAACGTCTGTCATGCTCTTAACGGACAAGATCACACGCTCTTTTTCCACTAAGAGTACCGATGATCAACCAGAAAACTCCAGAGGCGCCTCGGCAATCCGGCAGACCGCTGCTGCAAATGCTTCACAGGCTGCCCGGCAATCCGATTCGGTTCCCGTCAAAAGACCGCCGGAAAAATTCGTTTCTGTAGGCGGACCATAATAACAGCCCATCTCCACGTTTGCTGCCTTTAACGCCGCATCCAAACCTACTGTGGCCTCTAAAGGCGGGGCAATTACATATGCTATTGATGTTCCCTGCTCTACTCCCGCCTGATGCGACAAATAAGCTCCTGACCGGGAAATACAGTGAGCAAAATACACGATGGTTCCCGATTCATTCGCGGTATAAAAACAAGCGTCTTCCCGGATCAGCCGAAATGCTGCTTCCAGACCGCTGTGAATCTCCTCCGGATCCGGTCCAGAAAGAATTCCGATAAATTCCCCAGCTAACGCCGTACTGGCATTGGCCGAACCGGCATACATGCTTCTGGCATAAGCCACGGTAACATTGGCTTTTTTCGTCGCCTCATCCAGTGCAACATACGACACATCATCACAATCTGTGGTAAAAATACCCAGACTGCAATCCTCCGGCCTGACCTGCAACTGATTTAATAGCGCCAAATCGGCGTTTGGCAAAATACGAGTTCCCAATATCTCTGTTTTTATCGGCTTTAAGCCCATGGCTCCTCCTATTTTTTCAGCTCCACTCCGCTAGCTTTCTGTTCCAAAATCATTGCCAGCAGATCTACAATATAAGCTCCGGCCTCCACTGCCGGCACTCCATGCTTATGAATATTGGAAACTACCGTCCTCCTGGCCTCGGGCATCCCCGTCGCTGCCCGGTATGTAATATAAGCGCTCATACTCTCTGCCGTGGCAAGTCCTGGGCGTTCTCCAATAAAGGAGCAAACTACCTGGGCATCCAAAAGCTCTGAAATCCTGTCCTGCGCTCCTACCCGCCCGTATTTGACGAAAATCGGGGTTCCTATAGTCAGTCCCTTTTCTTCCAGTCCCTCTATCACAATAGGAAGAATAGCGGCCGCATTTGCCTCTATTGCCAGCGAAGACAAACCGTCACTGACAATTAACTGGATATCTGGATGAAGAATACAATTCTCTTTCAAATATTTTTTCGTCTCGTCATTAAAATCCCGGCCCAAATCGGGCCTTGTCAAAAATGTATTCTTGTCTTTGCAGCAAGTCATCACCGGCAAAAGTCCCAGCTCTTTTATTAGATTTTGTCTCACATCCAAAAAAACGGCATCCCTGGCAGCCGCATGATCTGCTCGCAGCTTTAAAAGGGTTTGCGTTTTCAATCGGGGACCGGCTCTCCCTACTCCTATGCGGGCTGTTGTTTTTTCTAACATTTGCTCCAGCCTTTCCGAAGTCTGTGAACCGCCCTTTATCTGGTCAAAAATTCTATCTGCAATCTGCTCGATCTCCCATGGTTGAAACATATACCACCTGCCTTTTTCTTTCGAGAATGTTTTCGCTTTGCAGAATTCGTCCATTCCGATCAACAAAAAATCGTCGGATCTCCTGCCCGTTTGGTCAGCTTTCCCTCTTCCATAATTCCCATTCGCTCCAGCCACCTCTCAAATTCCGGCAGAGGACGAAGTCCTAGAATTTCTCGGATAGCACCGATGTCATGATAGGCATTAGTCTGATAATTCAGCATGATATCATCCCCTGCCGGCACTCCCAATATGTAATTAACTCCTGCTGCCCCCAACAGCAGCGCTAAATTCTCAATATCATTCTGATCTGCCATCATATGATTGGTATAACAACAGTCGCAACCCATGGGCAGGCCGGAAAGCTTCGCCATAAAGTGATCCTCCAAGCCAGCGCGGATCACTTGCTTTGCATCATACAGATATTCTGGTCCGATAAACCCCACTACAGTATTTACCATAAATGGATGATAATGTCTGGCAAAAGCATAGCACCGAGCTTCCATCGTCACCTGATCTGCCTCCCAATGGGCATTAGAAGACAATTCGCTGCCCTGTCCGGTTTCAAAATAGAGTAGATTTGGCCCGGCAGCCGTTCCATGAATCTTCAAAAGTTCCAACGCCTCCTCCACAGTTTCCGCTGAAAATCCAAAAGCCTGGTTTCCTTTCTCACTTCCGGCAATGGACTGAAAAATCATATCGCAGGGCGCCCCCTGGCGTACTGCTTCTATCTGAGTCGTAATATGCCCCAAAACACAGATCTGTGTCGGAATTTCAAATTTTCGTTTTACCTCATCAAAACGCTTCAATACCTCAGACAAACTGCTGATCGTATCGTTAACCGGATTCAAACCGATCAGAACATCTCCACATCCATACGACAATCCCTCAAACAGAGATGCCGTGATCCCATCAATCTGATCTGTCGTGTGGTTGGGTTGAAGACGGGTACCCATAGTTCCCCGCTCTCCTACCGTCGTATTACACCGGGCTGTGACCCGAATCTTCTGAGCGCCATAGATCAAATCCAGGTTACTCATCAACTTACAAACGGCAGCGATCATTTCTGCTGTCAGACCATGAGACAGGCGGATAATCTTTCCCTCCTGATTCTCATAAGCAAGCAGCCACTCTCGCAGTTCTCCCACCGTCCAGCCTTTCATCTCTCGATATATTTTCTGATTCAGACCATCGATATTGATTCTGGTAACCTCATCCTCCTCATAGGGCGCAACCGGGTTTTCGTACAGCTCTTCTAAAGTCATATCCGCCAGAACCATCTTAGCGGCTATCCGCTCCCGATCCGATGCGGCGGCCACGCCCGCCAGTACATCGCCAGATTTATGCTCTCCTGCCTTGGCCAGAACTTCCTTTACGGAGCCAAAAACAAAAGTCTGTCCTGAAAGAGTTGTCTTATAGTTCATCTTTCCTCCAACAGCATCAACCAAATATTAAAGTTTTCACAACTACCGGAACCACCAACCCGTTCATGACCGGGCGTCCAAAATCCACAAAATCATTCGGCTCTGTCCGGATTTCATCAACCGCCAGCACTAACCGTCTTCCCGCTAATTCACGGCGAAGCAATTGGCCTAGGGCTTTTGCCATATCTGCTTCTATAATAAAAAGCAACGGTATGCCCGGCTCCAATATCGGATCCAAGCCCATTGCCAAAGCTTTTGCAAAGCTTTTCATCTCCTGGTATCCGGGATCGTATCTGCCTCTGATCGCCAAGGCTATCCCGGCCGTATCATTTTGAGCCAGGAACCATGCTGCTTTTTTTCTCAAATTTTTAAAATCTCCCTGCCAGCAAAGCTCCTCTTCTTCTGGAGAAAGCTTAAGAACCGGCATATTTTTCAGGGGAAGAAGTTTCTCGGCATAGCTGATGGTACTTCCTGATATGGATGTGGTATGGCTGCCGGCTCCGATGACCGTCGCCCGGATCGTTTGATCCGCAGAAATTATAGAAAAATCTCGAAACAGCCGGCTTCTTTGGATCGCTTCTGCCAAAAGCACGCCGATATCCCCATAAGGAAAAAGCTCACTTTGTCGTCTCCCCATACAATCCGCCACTCCTCCGGAAAAACAAAGATATTTCACATGGCAATCTTCAGGTAAACAAAATGGCGTCGATCCCGCAGTCCTCACTGCTTCCAAAAGCGCGGATGGTTTTCTTGCCCCAACCAATTCCTCCAATATCCGACACATACCATCACAAAGCTGTTCCAACATTTTTTGAGATATCCGTTCTCCTTCCTCCATCTTCAGGCCACATTCCTTTCCGATTCGGGAAGCACTCGGGCTGAGGCAAGAAAGGAATCCGTCCTTATCGATCCGGACCTGACGTCCTCCAATGTCCACGCTGCCCTTTGCCCGAACCCTCCCTCTGTCAAATAGTACTACATTGGTGGTTCCGCCCCCAATATCCAGGTTAATCACCGTCGTTCCTTGCCGCTCTGAAAACTGCCATGCTCCACTCCCCTGTCCGGCAATAACTGCTTCGAGATCCGGTCCGGCAGTGGACACCACAAAATCTCCCGCAAAACGACTCATGCGTTCTAATATCATTCCAGCATTCTCTTTTCGTGCGGATTCTCCAGTGATAATCACGGCTCCTGTTTCCACCTGGCCGGGAGCGATCCCGGCCACCTTATACTCCTGATCCAGAATTTTTTCTAAAGCTTCTCCATCGATTCTCGTCTGGTCTAAAAGAGGAGTCCTATAGATCGGGCTCTGGTAAAATACCTCCTTACGAATAATAGACACAGAAGGAACGGAAAAATATCCTGCCTTATTTTCCACCGTCAACCGACTGAATACCAGTTGAGAAGTTGAAGTTCCGATATCAATCCCTACACTGAGCAACTGTGTCCGTTCCATATACTACACTCCTATCCCCATACCAATCCGCAGAATCCGGAACATGCGCAGGGCGGCCCGATAATAGAGATCTTCTGCATTTCCCAGCGCATCCTCAAGTCCCATAACAGCATTGACCGTTGTCATAATAGAGCCAATACCATATTCATAGATTTGTTCTGCCCCTTCTCCCATAGTCCCTACCAGCGCTACTGCCGGGATCCCATACTTTTTGCACCGGCTTCCCACTCCTTGCATCACCTTGCCAAAACAAGATTGCCAGTCGCTGCAACCTTCTCCCGTGACCACAAGAGAAACCCCTTTCAAATATTGATCAAAATCAATCAAGTCCAACACGGTGTCGATCCCTGATTTTAAGGTGGCGTGGAGAAATACCATCAGCGCGGTTCCCAGACCGCCGGCAGCTCCCGAGCCAGGAATTTCATCTGGATTGATGGCAAACTCCTTCTTTATCACCTCCCGATAATTACACATTCCCAGCTCCAGCTCTTCTAAGATCTGACGGCTTCCCCCTTTTTGTCTTCCAAATGTATAGGTTGCCCCGTTTTTTCCGCACAATGGATTATTCACATCACACATAACGGTAAAGGTAGTATTTTTGATTCGTTGATCCAGACCAGAAGCGTCGATATGCGCAACTCGAATTAAGTCAGCGCCTTTTCCTTCTAGCTCCTTCCCTTGAGAATCCAAAAAACGCACTCCCAATGCACGCATACATCCCATTCCGCCATCATTGGTGGCCGAACCTCCGATCGCAATGGAAATATCTGTAAATCCCTGATCCATCGCATTTTTTAAAAGCTCTCCCGTGCCATAGGTAGTTGTATTTCTTGGGTCCCGCAGCTTCTCCGGCACCAGGGGCAATCCGGAAGCAGACGCCATCTCCAGAATTGCCCGCTTTTCATCCAGAGCTCCGTAGCAGGCATTTTGCATCTCCATTAACGGGCCATGAACCGGCGCCTGGATTTTCCTCCCATGGATTGCCCGGATAATCGCATCAACGGTTCCCTCCCCCCCATCTGCCACGGGAATTCCTTCGCATTCACATTCTCCAAACACTTCCTCTGCTGCTTTCGTCAATAGTTGTATCGTCTGTTCACTGGAAAGTGTTCCTTTCATGGAATCCGAAGCAAACAATAGTTTCATGCCCGGAACTCTCCTTTCTCTTGCCATTTCCTTTGCAGGACCCTCTATAAAAATAGCCGCTGCCGAATTATTCTACCGGCCATATAATCGGATTATCTACCAGCATTTCATTGGGCCATACCATCTTCCAGCTACCATCAATCAACTGAGAAACCGTGGAAAGTCCATAGATGTTGTGACCATAGTTTCCGTTATTGTCCGGGAAACCAAATTTCATCCCGTCAAACTGAGTCATAATCATATAGGGAGAATCTGGTTTCAGATCCATTTCTGTCAGAGCCGTCTGCAGATTTGTTCCTTCCACACTGCCTGCTGCCTCCAGAGCTGCCACCATAACTGCTACTGAGTTCCAGGCACAACCTGCATTCTCATTCATGTTATAGCCATGTTCATCTACATACAGCTGATGAATTGCCAGGGCCTTTTCCCCTTTCTTCTCCAAAAATCCGGGATTCCAGGTATCTGTGGAAAAGATCCCATTCGCATCCTCGCCCACAGCTTCTTTAAATTCATCCGTTACAATCACACCGCCACAGCAGAAAAATCCCACTTCCAGCTCATACTCTTTTACGGTACGGTAAAGGGAAACGCCTTCTTCCAGACCGGAAACAACCGGAATCAGATAATTCACCCCTGCTGCTTTCATTTTTGTAACCTGAGTTGTAAAATCTGTGGTACCCAACTCATAAAATTCCTGATAAGCAATCTGAATTCCTGCTTCTTCAAAATATTTCGTAAAGCTGGCCATCTGAGATTGTCCCCACTCAGAATTTTCAGCAATAAAGCCCACGCCATGTACTTCATCCCCATACATCTCTGCAATCATCTGGATCACTCCCACCAATCCCTGTGCATTGGTCGAGGCATCGTTTGTCGGATTGAATACCCATTCATTGCCCTCAGCATAGACCTCTAATGCCGATTGTTGGCTCACCACAAAAGGAATTTTGCGACGTTCGCAGATTGGTTTCATCGCCAAAGTAACCGATCCACTGGAATAATCGCCGGATATCATCACACAACCCTCATCCAAAAGACGCTCTAATTCCGTCACTCCTGTCTCTACATCATCCGCGTGATCTGCATAGAGCAATTCTATTTTCTTTCCTCCCAAAGCTTCGATCCCGCCCTGATCATTCCAGTACTTTACTGCAAAATCATATCCCTGGCGAAGCATCTCACTCTCATAAGCAGCAGAACCTGTAAATGATAAAATAACGCCTATTTTGATGGTATCGCTGTCCGTATCTGCAGTGTCAGCTGTCTTGTCAGCCGTTTTTTCTGTGGCCGCCGGCGCGGTCGTTGTATCCTTTGCTGCCGTCGTGGTATCGGAGTTTCCCGATGACCCGCTACAGCCCACTGCTGATAGCGTCATAACCATAACCAACAACCATGCCCACAATCTCTTTCTGTTTCTTTTCACCTTTTTTTCCTCCTTATTTTATATAATTTTTTCCTGCCATATTAAATTAAAGAGCCATCCTCCGGTCTTTTCCCAACTCACTATTTTTCTTTTTCCAAAATGCTTGGAAATCTTCGGATCCCATAGGTTTTGCCTCTGTCTTGCTGGCATAAGAAAGCCATTTATCGAAAAACGCTTCTGCTTCGTCGGCAATAGAATCACACAATATCTGGCGCTCCTGCTGACTTTCTCCTACTGTCCGTACCTGAATAAACCAGCGCTTCTCCATCTCCCGCATATCTTTTTGATATTCTTTTACCGGAATTCTTCCATCCACAATGGCCCGATTAATCCCTTCCCGACGAATCCATTGTTCGATAGCTGCCTCCATCTCCTCATAAGGAAATACCTGCTTTTTGCTGTAGGCATCAAACCAGAACGGCTGGAAAGGAGCTACACAAGTCACTGCCATACCCGGTCCCCACATGACCGTATCCCTCCCTCGACATACGGCAATCATCGTATTGCAGGTTTGACACGTAACATCTTCTGGCTGCGCTGGATTTTTTGCATGCATACAGACACAACTGTCTCCGTCCGTCCAGGGATCATTCGAATAATGGGCTCTCAGTGCACCAATCATATCCTCCTCTGCAAAATCTCTGCCTGGTTTATTTGCCATCTGATAGCTGCAGCATCTGCGGAGCAGGCCGCTGCGGTTAATAGGGCTCTCCCAGTCTACATATGCTTTTGCAAAATCAAAATTCCCCTCTATGGGATATCCCTTTTCTTGTGCATTCGCAATCAAATCCTCATGCATCCGATCCGGATAATTGATGGAAAGGTAATTGGAGATACTGTAAGCTCCAGAGACTTTTTTCGCTGCCCAAAAATGCTTCCCTGCTGTCTCAAAATGCCATGCTTCCTTTTCATCCACAATCATGTACGCATTATCATAATGAAAAACCGTGTCAAAGCTGGCATTTCCTCCCTGCCCATAGCGCTCCATCAGTTTCCCCATTACCTCCACAGCTTCCTGCGCCGTCTTCGATCGTTCTAGTGCCAGACGGACAATATCCATTCCCAACAAAGCTTGCTCTGTCACGTTCATCTCCTTAGAGAAAACAGATTCATTTCCGATGCAGAGTCCATACTCGTTTACGCCGATCTCCGCCCCCCAGATCCAGGAAGGTTTTGAAAGGATCATCGCATGTGTATGCGCTACCTGCTCTACCTCAATATAAGTACACTTCACTTTGGAGCCAGCAAGATGATTATATGCCGGAACATACACGAATGGCTGCGGCTCATTGACTGCCCGGTCACTGGCTTTTCCAAAAATGGTCTGACCGCCTCGGCAGTTCTCTTTTGTTACTACAATTGTGTCACACATCAAAGAACACCTCCCTATTGATATATTAATGTTTTCACTTAGATCCCCAAATACGTGCTGCGTATCTGTTCATTCTCCAACATTTCTTTGCCCGTTCCCTCCAGTGCATTCTGTCCAATCTCAATCGCATAAGCATAATCTGCAATGTCCAGAGTTGCCAGCACATTTTGCTCTACCAGAAGAATCGTAACTCCTGTCTGATTGATCCTCACAATACTGTCCAAAACTGTGTCCACGATCACCGGAGCCAGCCCCAAAGATGGCTCATCCAGCATCAGCAGCCTGGGCTGAGACATCAATGCTCTGCAAATAGCACACATTTGCTGTTCTCCACCGGACATCGTACCAGCCATTTGATCCTTTCTTTCCGCCATTTTGGGAAATATCTCAAAACACATGTCGAGATTTTCTTTTCGCTTTACCCGATTCTCCGGCAAATAGGAACCCATCATCAAATTTTCATAGACGCTCATATAGGGAAACAGTTTCCGTCCTTCCGGCACCTGGATCACTCCTTTTTTTACCCGTTCATGAGCCGGCATATCCCGTATACTTTGCCCGTCCAGTAAAATGTCTCCTTTTCTGAGCGTCGTCAAGCCGGAAATCGTGTTGATCGTTGTGGTTTTTCCGGCTCCGTTCCCCCCTACGAGTGCCACGATTTTTCCTTCTTCTACCGACAGGGATATCCCGTGTAAGGCTTCAAAATTTCCATAATTCACAAAAATATTGTCAATTTTTAGCATATCGCCGCTCTCCTAAATAAGACTTGATCACTTCCGGATGTGTCGTCACTTCTTCTGGAACTCCTTCTGCAATCAGACACCCTTGGTTCAACACGTAGATCCGGTCAGATAAAGTCATCACTGCCTTCATCACATGTTCAATAATAATAATCGTTAAACCAGACTCCTGATTAATCCTCTGAATCAACCGAATCACCTTTTCACTGTCCGATGGATTCAACCCTGCCATCACCTCATCCAGCAAAAGTAACTTCGGTTCTGTAGCAAGAGCTCTTGCTACCTCCATCCGTTTCAGCTCTGGAAGATTCAGATTCTCTCCTCTCACATCCCTTCGGTCGCTCATCTCTACTAGCTCTAGGATTTCTTCCGCTTTTCTTCTGGCCTCTTTCACCTTTGTATGTTTCTGCAAAGCTCCTACCATAGTATTTTCCAACATAGTCAAGTTGCTAAAAGGCTTTACAATCTGATAGGTCCTTGCAATGCCAATTCTAGCCAGCTTATGATTCGGTAGATTTTGAATCTCTTTTCCTTCAAACAAGATCTTGCCGGAAGTCACCGGATAAGCCCCTGCAATCATGTTGAATAAAGTTGTCTTTCCGGCGCCGTTGGCGCCTATCAGACCCACAACCTCTCCCGGACGAACATACAAAGAAACCTGGTTGACTGCTGTCAGACCTCCGAATTTTTTTGTCACTTTATCTACGCTCAGCAATGCATCCGTTGCCATTCCTTCACCTCTTTCTTCTTTGTCACTGTCTTCGGGCATCCTTCCGGAAAAATCTTGCAATGGAAGGCCACACTCCTTTCGGCATAAAATAAATGGCTGCCATCAATACCAAACCATAGATCACTTCTGCCAGCCCTGCCACAGATGCTCCCACAATTCCTCGCAAAATATTTCCCAAGGGCGCCAGAATGAATGCCGCAAATACCGGCCCTAATAAAGTTTCTCTCCCTCCGATAATGGCAAACAAAAGAATTTTGATCGACATATCATATCCCAGTACACTAGAAGGATCCACCACACTCAGATAAAAGGCATACATAGAACCGCCTACCGCTACCATAAAAGCAGAAATACAGTTGGCAATTAACTTCATTCCCATCACATTTACCCCTAGAGAACCGGAGGCATCCGGATTGGTGCAGATTGCCTGCAGATAATAACCCATCTTACTATTTTTAATCCCCGCCGATATCAGAATCCCCACTACAAGTAATCCTAAAAACAACCAGTAATACCCGCTTCTTTCTTCGAACTGCATATTCATCAAACCGCCGTTCCATTTAATATTAAAACTGAGAGCGCCTTTTGTCCGATATCCCAGAATATACTCATTGGACATAAAAGTGATTCGAATAATATGGAGCATGGCGACGGTAGCTAGAGCAAAATAGGATCCCTCCAGACGAAAGGTGATTCCGCCTACCAACAATGCCAATATTGCTGCAATCATACCCGCTACAATCATACCCACCCATGGACTGATTCCTTCATACGTATAAAGTACAGCTGCCACATATGCACCAATTCCCAGATAAACTCCGTTTCCCAGAGCTAGCTGTCCCGCATATCCTCCGATGATATTCCAGGCCAACGCCAGATAAGCAAAAATCATCATATTGATTAGATATTGCAATACCAACGAGCGATGTACAAATACAGGGACAAAAGCACTCAGTACAATCACTGCTGCTGAAATCATTATATTCTTTCTATTCATCCTTACCTCCTATCGCGTACTCTTTGCGCCATCCTTTTCCAAATTTGTACATCAACCTTGCTTTCTGCCAAACAATCCGTTAGGGCGAAGCAGCAACACAAGTACAAATACGGCAAATACGGCAATCTGTGCGGTAGTATCTGAGAAATAAAGAGTTCCTACTTTCTCAATAATTCCTACCAAAAGTCCGCTGATCAACGCCCCTATAACACTTCCCTGACCCCCTAGCACAATGATCACAAAGGATTTAAAGCTATAGGTAGTTCCTGAGGTGGGCTGAACCGAACTATAAGGAAGAAGTAAAGCTCCGGCGATTCCCACCATACCTACACTGATAGCAAAGGCAATATTATAAAGTCGCTTGATATTTACTCCCATAAGCGTCACTACATTTCGGTTCTGCGATGCGGCCCGGATTGCACGACCCGTTTCTGATTTTTGAAGAAAATAATAAAGTAGCACCGTACATCCCATAGCAATCACAAAAGAAATCAATTTGGGAACCGAGACATATAACATTCCTACATGAAGAGAACGACCTGTATAAACTGTTGTGGCGGTTCGCGGATTGCCTTTAAAAATCACCAGCGCCAGATTCGATAAAAAGACACCCAAACCTGCTGTAAACAACAAAACACTGATGGGTTCCACCTCTTTTTCTCTGGCCAGCATATTGGAAATCACAAACCTCTGAAGAATATATCCAAAACCAGCCATCAACACAGCCGTCAAAAACATCAAAAGGTAGGGATCAATGCCAAACCAGGTGAAAATAAAATATGAAGTATAGATACTGAGCATCAGTAACTCCCCATGAGCCCAGTTTACGATTCGCATAACCCCAAATGCCAGACTTAACCCAATGGCAATGACCGCATATACACCGCCAATCAGCAGTCCATCAATCAGAGCCTGCAATGTCATTATAAAACTACTCATCCAATTCTCCCCTTCCTATATTCCTCCGGAAACTCTTCTGCTCCCTCATCTTGGAGCAGTGATTCCTCTGGTTTTTCTTTACAAATATCCTTTTTGTCATAACAATATCATACATGAAAACCATTTTCTGTCACAAACGTTTACAAACCAAAAATACTCTTTATTTTTGTATTGTTAGCACAATTTTTATTTTTCTTCCGGTAATTATTTGGAAATTTTCGATAATTTTTTTCATATCCTCACCAGGCGTACAAAAAAAGAAGCGCCGCTATCAGCAACGCTCCCCTTCTCGTTTTCTTTTCAAATCTTTCTTTTCAAATACGTATAAAAATATTCCATAAAATACCGATCTCCAGATAACTCCATTGGATTGACATTCAGTCGATTCTTTATTTTGTTATAACGATACAATAGCGTATTCTTGTGCATAAACAGTCCTCTCGCTCCTTCTGCCAGATTCCAGTTACACTGCATCAAAATTCCTACAATCTCTATATATGTCTGCTTAAATTCATTATCTAAAATATTCTCATAGACATGAAACATCCTCTGTAGTTCATTTACCGGCATAACCGAACGCAGATAATCTCCGGAAAAATCCTGAAAAAAAAGAATGGTATCTGTCGATTCTGCTTTTTGTTCCAACCATTTACAATGTTGATAACCATAATAGTACTGGGTAAAACTATTTTGAAACGATCCCACAAAACAGCGGCAGATTTTCTCCTGCTGTTCGATCCAGCGTATTCCTTCTTGCAGACATTCCTCTACCCGCTGGCGATATTCTTCAAATAGCTTCTCTTCGTCCCCTGACATTGTCAAAAAAAGCAGCACTCTGGTCTCATCCAACAAAAAACTGATATCCTCTTTGTTATGTTGAATATCTTCCTTAATAATTTTTAAAAATGGTTCTGCTACCGGCTCTGCAAAAGTGCACAAAATAGGAATACGAATAATCTGTTCCGAATAATTTAACTGTTGTGCTACACTCCTTAAAACAGCCGGATCCGGATATTCCTCATGGATCAAAAGACTGGCAAACCGCTCTTTCCGGTTTCTGCGACGCAAAAGTTCTGTCTGCTGTTTTTCATATTTTAGCATCGTTTCGATTGCCATTTTTGTAATCAATGCCACTGGCTTCACTTCTTCCGGAGCACCGGTAATGCCGACTACCCCCTGCCGTTCTCCATCTATTTTAATAACCATATTAATTCCCGATCGCACTCCCGGATAATCATTTTCTCCAGAAGTCACCACCATATCTTCTTTTCCACTCATAATGTAATATGCCACTTCATGAAAGGTCCCTACTCTTTTTGGATCTCGGCTGGCAATAATGCATCCCTGTTCATCCATAATATTAATATTATAATCCGTAAACTGGGTAATCTGCTCAATAAATTTCTTCGCTAACTCTAACTCTATCATAACTGCCTCCATTTATATACCTGCTTCCTATGTAACGGATACCTTTTTACCTCCTTTTT
>Ga0137306_101275_pt1 | contig 26649 bp, 27 predicted proteins | sample Inofroosms_March_FD_97187 | JGI IMG/M metagenome (GOLD analysis project Ga0137306, IMG submission 97187) | Mouse cecal microbial communities from Vienna, Austria - N-Acetylneuraminic and N-Acetylglucosamine D2O microcosms_March | ecosystem: Host-associated > Mammals > Digestive system > Large...
TAGCATTTTGCTTTAAATGTTTTGCCTGATTAGCCGAAACGGACCGGCAAGACGAACAACAGCCGACACTGTTGCCGGCTGCGTATCGCAATTTGTCATCAACTTTTATTTTACGCGTATGAGCGTGAGGCCGTCGCGGAGCGGAAGTATCACCTTTTCAACCCCCTCGTCGGCAGCGACAAGGTCGTTGAAGGCGCGGATTCCTTCGGTCTGAGAATCGTGAGCATCGACATTGAGCACTTTGTCGGCCCATAAGGTATTATCGGCGAGTATTACGGCACCAGACTTCAGATACGGTCTGATTATCTGATAATACTGCACATAGCGCCGCTTGTTTGCATCGATAAAGACAAGGTCGTATTCATTTGCCTCGAGCAGCGAGGGCAAGAGCTCCTCGGCATCGCCCGTATGCAGCGTCACCGGCTTGTCGGAAAAAAGCTCCTCAAGCTCTTCGGCATGCTCGGTGTCGACTTCCACAGTATCAACATGTCCGTCCGAGGCCATTCCCTCGGCAAAACACAGAGCCGAATAACCCGAAAACGTGCCAAGTTCAAGCACGCGTCGCGGTTTAACCAGACGGGTGAGCATCACCAGCAGCCGTCCCTGGATATGGTCGGTACACATACGCGGATAAAGCCGGTGAAGGTGTGTCTGACGGTAGAGCCGGTGCAGTTCGGCCGGCTCGGCATCGATATGGGCCTCTATATAATCTTCTTCGGTAAGCATAAATTTATTATTGACGAACGATTGTTTCTGCCGGAGTACGCACCAGTATCCACATCGCGGCATGCGTAAGGAGCATGAGCACAATCAGAATCCATGTCACTTCGGGGCGGCGCGACGCGCTGCGCCACTCGCAGATTGCTGCGAACATCACATAAACAGGGTAAAACCACAGCCACGTGTCAACGCCGGCATCGGCCTGCCGCGCAGCCGCAAGCATCCACGGATAGGCAACAACGGGCAACGCAGCCAGAACAATGGCGGCACGCGTCCACCAAGACACCGGCCTCAGAGGAGTTTCGATTATGCTCATTCTTTAGTGTTTTTTGCGTTGAGATAAGCCTCTACTGTGTGTTCAATGCCGCGCTCGAGCGAGAAATCGGCATGAAACCCAAAATCGCGCACAGCTTCGTCGACCGAACACTGCCAGTTGCGCTGACGCATGATACGGTATTTGTCGCGGTTGAGCGTCGAAGCCTCGCCTTTTAGAACTCCTATTTTCTCTGCCACATACGAGGCCGCATAAGTGGCCCACAGGGGCAGTTTCACCGGCAAGACCCATTTACCGCCAAGGGCACGGCCCACGATAGCGCGGAATTCCTTCTGCGTATACGAGCGCGGCTCACTGATTATATATTTGCGGTGCACGGTGTTTTCCGATGCAATGGCATCATACATGGCGCCAACAAGGTCTTCTACATATATAAATGTAAGCATCTGCGGCTTAAACCCTACGCTGAAATCGAAGTGATGGTCGATACACTCAATCATCATCAGATAGTCGCGCTCGTGAGGGCCGTAGACACCCGTCGGCCGGAAAATAATCCACGGCAAGCGAGGCGTGGTCTCAAGAAAAGTCTCTGCCTTGATTTTCGAGAGACCATAGCGTGTATTGGGATGCGGAAGGGTTTTGCTGTCGGCCGGACGACCCGATTTTTCATCATAAGGACCCAGGGCGCTGAGCGAACTCATATACAGAAATCTGCGGGGAAGCATATCGAGCTCAAGCAGAGCCGTCACAAAATTGCGCAGGTATAAGAAGTTCACGCGATTGAAATCGAGAAAATTCACGGCTTTAGTCGCGCCGAGATTGTAAATGATATAATCCCAGCCTTGCGGCGACGGAGCCGACTGCTTCAGCGCCTCGGCGAGTGCGTCGGAATCGTCATAATCAAGCACAACAAATTTCAGCGATTCGTCGGTGAGATAACGGCGCGACGTGCTCTCGCGCACAGCCGCATATACGTCGAAACCGCGACGCAGACCCTCGGCAGCGATGAATCCGCCTATAAATCCGCCGGCACCGACTACGAGTAATGTGGGTTTTGTAACTTCTTTCATTGCAGATGACTGATTATTGCCTTTTTATAGCACGCCATAGTCGAGCGCGCGAAGTTATCGGCTGAAAAACGCTTGACGTGACGCTTTCCAAGACCGGCTTTCTTATCATGGAAAACAACACTGTCGAGCAGATGCAGAACGGCATCTGCGCATGCGTCAGTGTCGTCGGGATGAACGTATATGGCACCTTCGCCACCGGCCTCCTCGAGGCACGAACCCGTGCAGGCCACCACCGGAGTGCCCACAGTGAGTGATTCAACAATCGGAAGTCCAAACCCCTCGTAACGCGATGTGTAGAGCGATACCTCTGCGCAGGCATAAAGCGCGGGCAAGTCGGCAAATGGCACATTCGACAGATGTATCACGCGATCCGAGAGGCCGAGCCGCTCGATTTCGCGACGGACTTTGTCGGCATAGGCGCCTTTCATCGAACCCACAATCACAAGTTTTACACGCTCTGGCAACTTGCCGAGGGCACGGACTGTGAGCAACTGATTCTTCCGCGGCTGTACGGTGCCAACCGAGATAATATAGCGCTCCGGCAGACGGTATTTTTCTCTCACGGCCATACGTTTCTCAGTGTCAACAGTCAGCGAAAAAATAGGGTCAATCCCTTGATATATCACATCGATTTTGTCTTCGGCAATGCCGTAGTCGCTCATAAGGTCGCGCTTCGTGCACTCACTGATAGCAATTACACGCGATGCTATACGTGCCGACCGTCCATATTTGAAGTCGTAGAGACGACGGTCGACGGCACTGTAATCTCCGGGGCTGCGCCGCCATATAAGGTCGTGGATAGTAACAACGGATGGGCATATGCCTTTGATTGTAAGCGGCAACTCATTGCTCAGGCCATGATACACAGCCACTTCGTCTTTTCTAAGCTGAAGCGGCAAATCGACCGTCCGCCAGAACGAACGCGTCAGGCCCAGAGCCGGGTGTAGCGTAGGCACAAAAAGCTCTACATTGTCGCGGTCGAGCAGCGGTTTCAGACGCTCGTTTTCCCGAGCCTGAGGCGAATAGAGTCTGAACCGTGCGCCGGGAAATGCGAGCGAGAGAATGTTGACGGCATAACGGCTGTAATTTCCAAGGCCGGTATTGTTGAGCATCGCACGCTTACCGTCCATGCCTATGAGCATGCCCTGCGTTTCCGATATTTTTTTCATTCGCGAAATGAATTAATACCTGTTGAGCAAAGCCTCCACACCCAGACGGTAAGAATCGGCACCGAAGCCGGCCACTGTGCCGCAGCATAAGGGAGCTATCACCGAGCGGTGGCGGAAATCTTCACGGGCATGGACATTGCTCATATGAACCTCGACGACCGGAGCCGGAACCGCGGCAATAGCGTCGGCTATGGCATAGGAATAATGAGTATAAGCCCCTGCGTTGAACACTATGCCGAGGCACTCGGGATCGAAGCCCGCCGTATGAAGCGTGTCGATAAGACTGCCCTCGCCATTATGCTGCTCATGACGAAGCTCAATGGAAGCAAAACGTTCTCTGAGTCCTGCGATTATTGTGTCGAGAGTCTCTGCTCCGTAGATTTCCGGTTCGCGCCGACCGAGCAGATTCAGGTTTGGCCCGTTGAGTATGAGGATGTATCTCATTTCATGTGAACTTTTTCGGTAGGAGGTAAATCGTTGTTGCGGCGATCGACAGCTTCCACAACTTCATGTGCCAGATGTATGAATGACTGTGCCGACATTGTAGGCTCGAGAACAATCGGACGACCCGAATCGGAATGCTCGCCTACCGATGCCACCAGTGGAATGCGTGCCAGCACGGGCACGCCGAATTCGGCGGCAAGCGCGTCGACATTTTTATCTTCGCCGAAGAGGAAATAACGCTCGTCTGGATGCTTCTCAGGAGTGAACCAGGCCATGTTGTCGATAATACCGAGCACAGGAACATTGATTTTCGCATCGCGGAACATTGCGATTCCCTTACGGGCATCGGCCAAAGCCACTTTCTGCGGAGTCGTCACCACGAGTGCTCCGGTGAGGCCGAGAGTCTGCACAAGTGTGAGATGAATGTCGCTCGTGCCGGGAGGCATATCTATGAGGAAGTAGTCGAGTTCGCCCCAGTCGGCCTGCTCTATAAGCTGTTTCAAAGCATTCGACGCCATTGCTCCACGCCATACTGCCGCGCTTGCAGGGTCGATGAGAAAACCGATTGAAAGCACTTTCACACCATAGGCCTCGGCAGGGATGATGAGATTTTTTCCGTTGACCTCGTGCATGTAGAGCTCTTCATTCTCCACGCCGAACATCTTCGGTATCGACGGACCGAAGATATCGGCATCGAGCAGACCCACTTTATATCCTTCGGCAGCGAGTGCAACGGCAAGATTTGCAGCAACTGTCGACTTGCCGACACCGCCTTTGCCCGATGACACGGCAACGATGTTTTTCACGCCGGGCAGCACCGGTTCTTTTTCTACAATGGGAGCGGCTTTGCGTGTGGCCGTTTTAACTTCTACCTCAGCCTCGGGTGCTTTCATACGTATAGCCGCCTCGGCTGTCTTGAGCAGCGAAGCCATGAACGGGTCGGTAGGCTTGTCGAAAATCAGAGTGAACGATACATGATTGCCGTCGATGCGGATATCATCTTCGAGCATATCCATTTCGATTATGCTCTTTCCTGTGCCGGGGTAACGCACTGTGGCAAGAGCATCGGTTATAAGTGAGGGATATAGTGTCATAACTTATGTCTGTGTTTCTTAAACAATCTAACAACAGTCGGCCTGCATCAGTCGACGCAGGTCTCTTTTTCTTCTTCGCCCGGCACATGTCCGCGCGAATAACTGCGATATGTATCAGGCTCGAGGTCGTCGGCGCCGGGCGGTTCCTCAAGCGAGGGTAACAGTCCTGGCCTGAACGACACATATTTTATCGTGAGCCCGCGACCGAGCCATTGCTGCTCGTAATGGGTACGGATATTCAATATCGGGTCGTCGGGCGAGAGTGTCGCATAGAGATCGGAGGTCGACTGCAGCACCTCAAGACCATTGTGTGTCACCATCATCGTTGTGTAACTGTAGAGAAACGGGCTGTCTGTCTTCAGATGTATGAGGCCTCCTGGAGCCAGTACCTTACGGTACATTTCCACAAAGCGCGTGCCGGTGAGGCGTTTGTTCACCTTCTTCATCTGAGGGTCGGGGAAGGTAATCCATATTTCCGACACCTCGCCTGGGGCGAAAAATTTTTCGAGCAACTCGATTGACGTGCGGACAAATGCCACATTTTTCATTTCGTCGCGCATGGCCGCCGTGGCACCGCTCCATATACGGGCGCCCTTGATGTCGATGCCTATGAAGTTTTTGTTGGCGAAGCGTCGGCCGAGACCAACGGTGTATTCGCCCTTGCCGCAGCCGAGCTCAAGCACTATAGGATGATCGTTATGAAAAAATTCTTCATGCCAACGTCCACGCAGCGGAAAATCGTTCTCGCGCACACGGCCAAAAGGATATTGGAGTACGAGCGGATTGTTTTCCAGCTCGGCAAATTTACGAAGTTTGTTCTTTCCCATCGTTTAACGGGCTAATTTAAATATTGCCACAGCAGACGATGCCATGGTACAACGGACTATAAATATATCTGTATCGGTCGACGAGGTGTCGGCATAAGCCACACGCCCCGCGCATTTCATTTTTATAAGAAGCCGGCCGGCAGTATCGAAAAGCTCAAGCGCGGCAATATCGCCTATGCAGCTCTCCACTTCGAGAACCGGACCATTGAAGCGGCATGTGACGCTCTGCAGAGACAAAGCGCCGGGCTGCTCCACACCCGCTTTTCCAACGATCTGGAAATCCTGCCACACCGGTGCCGAAATATAATCGTCGTACAGGTTGTCGCTCACATAGACCCGCACATTCCGACAGTCGACTTCCTCGAAAACATCATCTCCAAGCGAGGGCACCGATGCGGCAGCCTCGACAGTAATGCTCTCCAGCGAGGTCATTCCGGCCATGGCATGGTCTCCGAGACTCACAATAGACGGCGGAAGTGTTATCGACGACAGCGAAGACAAGTCCTTGAGGGCATAGCGACCTATCGAAGCAGTTTCCGACGGCAAGTCGATTGAGCTCAGTGAACTGTTGCCTAAAGCAAAGTAATCGGGCACATTGTTTGCACAGCCCATCGACACATATCCGAGAGCCGGACAGCCAATCAGTGCACCTCTGCCGATAAGGGCCTTGTCTGGAAAGACAAGTGACTCAAGCTCGGCACAGCCCGAAAACGCCATTTCGCCCACAGCGACGAGCGCGGTACTGGTGTCGAGAGACACTTTGGTAATTCCACTGCCGGCATACGCCGAAGCTCCTATGAAGTGCAGTTCTTTTCCGAAGTCAAAGTTTTTTAGAGAGACATCCGCGCGAAAGGCCGATGCTCCCACCGACTTACAGGCGGCGCTACCCTCGACGGCAGTAAGGGCCGGACAGTCGGCATAATCGCCTTCGGCTATTTCCGAAACACCGGCAAGCATCACTTTTTTCAGCTCCGGACAGTTGGCAAAGGCAAATCCTGCGCTCGACGCGCCTCTGATAATCACTGTTTCAAGCAAGGGACATCCGGCAAAAGCGCCGGTGCCAATCGCCGAAACATTGGCCGGTATGTCGACACTCTGCAGGCGCGTACCGGCAAAAGCGAAATCTTCTATTGTCAGGTCTCCGCTCTGCGGAAACACTACCTCTGCAAGATGTGAGCCCGCGAACGTGCCGGCAGGAATGCTGCCGACAAGCCGGCACTCCGACATGTCGAGACTCACCAGCGATTGCAACTCGGCACCTATATAGCTCAGGGCAGCCTCATCGGCCTCGCCCTTGAGGGTAATAGCGGTCTCTTTACGGTCGACATTTTCCAACCCGCCAAGCGAGCCGGAGCTACATGTCACATCAAGTGCAGATGCACTGAGCGACAACACAGACGGCAAAGCCGAAGCAATAACGAGACGGGTAATTATGTTCATATCGCAAAATTACTATTTTTCTGCCGTATAGCAAAGGCATAATCACCCTGCGGACACAAAAACAAGCCCGGTTATCAGCTTTTGTCCGGCTTAGTGTTTTCCCATTTTGCGAGCTCCTTCTTTGCCTTCTCCAATTCGAACTTCGCGCCGGCGATATTGCTATCGCTTAATGCATGGGGCTGGCCATTGCGGATTTTGTCAGCGCGTATTTTTTCATTTTCCCTTATCACGCTTTTATTAAAGTCAATTTTGTCGCGGGCTTCTCTGACATGAGAGTCGATTTCAGATTGCGTCCACGAGTAAGCCATGACATCGGGTGCGGCCGGCGCATTCTGCCGGGCAAGGGCTTCGCGCGCCGTCACATCGGCATCGTCGTTTATCTGCGTCATGGCTACGTCCATGAGCACATTGAAATTGAGCTCGCAGCCCTGACGGCTATATTCGTTATACGTTCCGTATGCCATGCGGATGTGGCGCTCGCGCAGGTCTTGTCCGGGATGTGTGGCGCTGTCGTCAAGGCCGTCGAAAGTGTCAATCACTTTTTCGATGTCAAGGCCCTCGGCGGCAGCTCTGAATCCAACCCATTTGTCGGATATGAGTTCCGACTGCCATGGCGTAATATGTCCTTCGGCATACATGAGCTGTGTAAGCTGATGGGCGATTTCGTGAGTGACCACCAGCGACAGTGTGTCGCCGTCGTGAACGCCGTAACTCATCAGCTCGTTTCGGTCGATACTCATCATGTCGTCGGCCATTGTGGTCGGGTTGCCGGGGCTCACATAAGTACGATGTCCCTCAAACACAAACGCAGGCTCAAGGCCGAAGAAATTGTAAGCGCTCTCCACCGAAGAACTTATCACATCGGACGGCAAGCCATATTCATGGGCCGATTTGAGGAATGACTCCATTGTATATTTATGAAAGGCGTCGCCGGCCATGCCTTGCGAAGCGTCGCCGAGAAAGGTCGGATGAAATTTTGTAGGGTCGAATGATATATCCATTTTTTTGCGGTTTAATTCGGCATATGGTCAGAAACTCGGGCTCATTACAACGTAGTCGAAGAATGTATCGTCCGACGAGCGGCTGTCGTCGGATGACGAATACCGGTCTTCCTCTCCGAGCAGTTCTTTGGTAATGTTTCCGAGTGTGTAGCTTATGCTATATCTCACGTTCTCATAAAATAGGTCGTCTTCTTTCTGAGACTTGACACTCCACATGTCTTTATGCACGATATCATGACCAAGAAATACATAATCTATCCAGTCATAGGCTACAGTCTGCACCCATTGGCCTATATTCATAATGCGAAAATGCTTGTCGGCCAGTTCCTTCAGAGTGTCCATCGAGAGCGACGTCTTAAACTCTTCGTGAATGTCGGTTGCCACAGCCACACCGACATCCGAAAAGGCATCGGCATCAAGCAGGCAATGATTCAGTTTTTTGCCGGTTTCCAAAATCTGCTCGTTGACATATTTCTTATGCATTCTTACGATTTCGGACATCAAATCGTATATCAGCTCCGGATATATTTCGCTCTTAAACCGACGATGACTCTCTGCCTGCAAAATCGGACGGAGAGCATTGCGTAAGTCTACCATTTCGGTTATCGCACGCATTTTGTCGAGGCCTTGCTTCTTCACGTCGGCCCCAAGCAGCAATATCTTTCTTCGACGCTTTTTCACTATCTCCATAAAGATGCCGGAGCTGCATATCTTGCTACTGACCGAAGGACAATCTTCGAGTGCTTTCATCCAGTTGCGGCGCAAGCACTCACTCTTCAGTTCATGCAGCGATGCTCCTGACAGGACTTGCTCCGCAATAGGGTTTTCGGCAATATAGCTCCACACCGAGGCCTGCAGATTCTTCGGCATCGAAAGCAGTGCGGAATTCTTTGTGCTGCCGATAAAGCCCGCGGCGGCAAAAGCGCCATTGCGCTGCATGACACCGTCGACAGCCCGGCAATATTCCAGTATGACATCGCTCTCGTCGAGCTTGCTGAGCAGACCCTTATTGCTCATTTCGCCAAGCAATTTCACATACTCGCCATAATAGGAGTCGGCCACTTCTTCACTCAGACTCAGCACTCCGCGGCTTGCAAGCACCGGAAGCTGCGGAGTCTCGCGATAATGAATCCAGCCATAACAGTCGGAGATATATGTAACGAAGGCGCACAAATCGTTTGCCAAAGCTTTTACGTTCTTGCTGTTCTTCATTTTTAACGTCTCGCCGAATGAATACGACATCTTTTGCCCGGCATTGCGGTCGAAAATATTCCACATCGACAGCATGAAGCTCACTTCTCCCGGAGTTGAGTCATAAGGCGAGACTACAATCATAGGCACATCCTTTACAAAAGAGTGAATATTGCGTGCCTCTATCTCTCCGCATTCTTTCAGACTGTTTGCCCAGCAATCTTTAAGCAAAACAACATTGTGACCTCTTGCGGCAGTGAGATAACTGGATGTATATTCGAATACCGACTCCTGCAAGGCGTCCAACAGTTTATTCGTCTCCTTGTCGGCACCCGGCGCCACAAGCAGAAAACAAGGCTGACGCTCTGCCGTGTCAATCATTTCGTCGGGCAGCAGCGAGAGCGAGCCGCGCAGCGCAACCGGCGGCACATTCAGAGGCCACTTTGTGTAAGCTTCTATCTGCTCGGCGATTATGCCGAGGTTTTCGGCATTGCCACGGCGCTGCTGCTCAAGAACGAACGCATGCATTTTTCGGTCGGACTCGAGTCGCTCGCGATACATGGCGCCCGAGAGCTCGAGCATCCTTTTCTGAGCATCTTTCTGTGCCACCTTTCTATACTCTTCCATCTTCGTCGCAGCAGATTTGCTTACCGCAGCAGCGGCGAAATTGATGCCTATGATAACGATTGCAGAGGTAATCGGGTCCATACTATTTCATTATGTATTTGAAGTCCGACATCAATAGTGTTTTTTCGACCACACTGTATGCCTCGGCCACATCCTTGCGAATTTCAGGTGATTCGATAAGAGTATCTACCGTTGAAGCCATACCGAACGGCGAGCCCGAAAGCATACTTTTGGCAATGTCGCCGGCCAACGATGCCGACGCATAAAGCAGGTCGCAGGCATCGGCATAATTTCCGGCTGTCGCCGACTTGCAGTCGAAGCAACGACACACCGTAAAATTATTGTTGCCGGTCCTTATCGACCACGTGGCGATGTCTACCATAAATCTGCCGTCGCATTCGTTGAGAAAAAGCACCACGCTTGGTATGCCCTGCATAACGTAATACAGGTTCATCACATCGCTGAGCATACTCCGGCTTTGCTGGAGCCATGCGCCGATAAACGACGTAGAGTAGACGGAGTTTCCGGCCGCCGAAGCTTTGACTCGGTCGCGCAGGTCTTTGCACACTCGTCCGTAGTTTTCTTTTACCTGCATGCCGAAGACACTCGCTGCCTTCTGCAGGGCCGGCGTCCATGCCACGAGCAATTGCAGCCGCATATTGTCGGGCGAGGAGCTTTCTAACAGCGCCGCTCTCAGCAGATCAAGACTGTTTATCGTCATTGAGAACTGGTTTTGCCAGAAACGCTCACAGAAATATTTGAAAGCCTGCTGCTCGCGCATATTGGCAAACTGCCGGCGGCTGTTCTCCACCTGAAAAGCGATATTCTCGCTATACGAGCGCCGCAAATACTCCAGCTCGAGCTCATATTTATCGCGGTCGAAGCTATCACTCAAGGCTTCGGCCTTCAGCTGCTTTATTTTCTTGCTAACATCGTTTTTATTGACAAGACTCATGAAAAAATTATAGGCCGAGAAGAGAAGTGCAAAGAATGGCACTGCTCCGTGCTTGCCATTTGTTTCCACGCCTTGTTTAATCAATTCGTCCATAGTATCCGATAGTTACAGTTATTTTGTTCACCCGGTTTTGTCTTCCGATGGTTTCTTTATAAATAAAGACTGCGCAAATCACAGCTTGCTCGCACCCGTGGCTCACAGACCTGAAAAGGGCACCTGCGCATGGCCGGAATGTCAATTGCAAAGTTAATAATTTTCACCAATCCCGACGCCTGAGCGTGTAAAAATAGAAAGTATGCCTTCCTGAACCTACACAACTATGGCTTTGCCAACAGAAGCCGTGCCGGCCCGGTATTATCGTGAATAAAGCAAAAAAAATCGTTAAATCTTTGCAGATTGGCAAAAAAGGGGTAACTTTGCAGAGTTTTTCACGCCATATCAAAAATGGGAAAGTACACGGCATTTAAATTACCGCTCAAGAGCCTCGGTGTCGGCACTCATGAATTTGAGTACCACCTCGACAAGCAGTTCTTCGTGAATATGGAAAGCTCCGACATTCACGATGCAGACCTCAGTGTACATCTCACCGTGCAGTACAACGGCGACATCTACAACCTCGACTTCCACATCACAGGCGAAGTAGTGCTGATTTGCGACCGCTGTCTCGACGACCTCCACTACCCCATCACCGCAAGCTACCACATCGTGGTGAAATATGGCGAGGACTACAACGACGACAACGACGAAGTGCTCGAAATTCCAGAGACAGACAACACGCTCAACGTCGCCTACATGATTAAAGACACCGTCGAGCTCGCCGTGCCGATGAAACACGTGCATCCTCTGGGCAAATGCAACCGCCAGATGAGCGCAATGCTCAAAAAGCATCGCGCCACCTCGGGCGACGAAGATGCCGAAATGGAAAACGAGCTCATCGACGAAATTGACAACATTGACGCCCAAAGCTCTGCGGAAGGCAACTCCGACCCCAGATGGGATGCCCTGCGTAAGCTCTCGGCCGACGATAATATCACTGAATAAAAAACCATAGAATAAAAAAGCAATGGCACATCCTAAACGCAAGCAATCCAAGACCCGCACTGCAAAGCGCCGTACTCACGACAAGGCCGTAGCGCCCACTCTGGCTCTCTGCCCTAACTGCGGTGCATGGCATATCTACCACACCGTATGCGGCGAATGCGGCTACTACCGCGGCAAGCAGGCCATCGTTAAAGACGCAGCTCTCTGATTTTTAACAACCCTGCACAAAGCTCCGCTGCGCGGGCTTCGATAACGCAAAAGCTTTCCTTGCGCCGTCTGTAATCGCTTCATTTCGGAGAACACGACGGCATAAGGATTACTTTTGTACCCGTCATCTACGCGCAGTTTTTCTTTTTTTCTTCAAGCACCTGTAAAAACCATATAAAAATGCTCCACGCTCGTATTGCAGGCATCGCCTCATATCTGCCGGATGATATCCTCGACAACGACATGCTGTCGAAGATGGTCGACACCAACGACGAGTGGATTACCACTCGCGTAGGTATCAAAAAACGCCATATTCTCAACATGCCGGGTGCCGGCTCTTCATATCTGGGTATTAAGGCTGTAGAGAAGCTTCTGCACGACTACAACCTCAACCCCGACGATATCGACGTTCTCATCTGCGCAACATCAAACCCCGATTACCGTTTCCCCTCTACCGGCTCGATAATCTGCGAAGGCGCAAATTTACGTCACGCCTACTCTTACGACATGGAAGCTGCCTGCGCCGGCTTTATAGTCGCCCTTCAGGAGGCACGCGCATATATCTGCTCGGGCATTTACCGCAAAGTTGTGGTAGTATGCACCGAGAAGATGTCGTCTATGGTCAACTATCAGGACCGCTCCACCTGCCCGCTCTTCGGCGACGGTGCAGCAGCTGTGCTTGTCGAACCCACCGAGGATGAGAACTCGGGCATCATCGACGCCGTTTTCCACGTCGACGGCACCGGACGCGACCACCTGCTCATGAAAGGCGGCGGCTCGGCACATCCTGCCACCCAGGAGACTCTCGATGCAGGCTGGCATCTGCTCTTTCAGGACGGCCGCGCCGTGTACAAGCACGCTGTGACAAACATGCTCACATCGACACTCGATGTAATGGCCCGCAACAATCTCTCGGCCGACGATGTGGCATATCTTATTCCCCATCAGGCCAACCTCCGTATCATCGAAGCTGTTGCCGACCGTGCCAAATTCCCTATGGACAAGGTTCTCGTAAACATCGAGCACACCGGCAACACATCGGCAGCCTCGATTCCTATCTGTCTCGACGAGTACAAAAACAAGCTCAAAAAAGGCGACAAACTCGTGCTTACCGCTTTCGGTGCCGGTTTTACCTGGGGAGCAATGTATCTCATCTGGGACCTTTGAGCCTAACGCACAATTTATCATCATACAAAACCCGTCGCCGTCGTTCCGACGTTTGCGTCGGGTTTTTTGTTTCAACTTTCGCGGCTCACGAGTCGTTATATCTGTAAGCGCCAAGGCGCGACTTACAACCAACAACAAGACATAGCCAACATGGACACCAATAAGACAAGCGAGGGCCAGCTTCCCTCTCCCACTCCGGCCGAAGAGAACACGCCAGCATATAAATCAGGATTCGTAAACATCGTAGGAAACCCCAACGTGGGCAAGTCCACGCTAATGAACGACCTCGTGGGCGAGCGAATAAGCATAATCACAAGCAAAGCCCAGACAACACGTCACCGCATTATGGGCATCGTAAATGCACCCGATTACCAGATTGTATTCTCCGACACCCCGGGTGTGCTCAAGCCTAAATACAAGATGCAGGAAGGTATGCTCGCATTCAGCCAAAGCGCCCTCACCGATGCCGACATTCTGCTTTATGTAACCGACGTTGTCGAAGACCCAACGAAAAACGAAGACTTCCTCGCCAAAGTGGCTAAAGAGAAAATTCCCGTGCTGCTGGTAATCAACAAAATCGACCTCCTCAAAGACCAGGCAGCACTCGAAGCCATCGTGAACCGCTGGCACGAACTGCTGCCCGCCGCCGAGATATTCCCCACTTCGGCAAAAGAACACTTCAACGTTTCGGCTCTGATGAAACGCATTCTCGAACTGTTGCCCGCAGGAGAGCCTTACTTCGGCAAAGACGCACTCACCGACAAGCCGGCACGATTCTTCGTCACCGAAATCATCCGCGAAAAAATTCTTCTCAACTACGACAAGGAAGTGCCCTACTCCACCGAAGTTATAGTTGAGAAATTTGAAGAGAAAGACAACGCAATTCACATAATGGCAGTGATATACGTTGAGCGCGACAGCCAGAAAGGAATTCTCATCGGTCGTCAGGGCTCGATGCTGAAACGCGTAGGCACCGAGGCCCGCAAGGATATTGAAAAATTCTTCGGAAAGAGTGTATACCTCGAACTCTTCGTCAAAGTAGAACCAAACTGGCGCAACCGAGAGAACAAACTCCGCCAGTTCGGATACATCGAATAATTCTCACGAGGCATCCCGGCCTCTATTAACCATTAAAAGCACCGGTCAGATACCGGTGCTTTTGCAAATGCCGTCTTTTTTGGTTAATTTTGCAAAAACAAACGAATAAAGCACTATGGGACAACTCGTAGCCATTGTCGGACGACCCAACGTGGGCAAATCGACACTTTTCAACCGCCTCACCCAGACTCGCACGGCCATACCAAACGCCGAGGCAGGCACAACCCGCGACCGCCAGTATGGCAAAGTAGACTGGAACGGCAAAGAATTCTCAATCGTCGACACTGGCGGCTGGGTAGTTAATTCCGAAGATATTTTCGAATCTGAAATAAACAAACAGGTAGAACTCGCCATCGAGCAAGCCGACGTAATTCTTTTCGTGGTAGATGCCATGAACGGAGTCACCGACCTCGACGACCACGTGGCCGAAATACTGCGTAAGTCGCGTAAACCGGTTGTTCTCGTGGCCAATAAGGTCGACTCCAACGAATGGGTCTACAACGTGCCCGAATTCTATTCGCTCGGCCTCGGCGACCCATATCCGGTATCGGCCATAAGCGGCTACGGCACCGGCGACCTGCTCGACGAAGTACTCAAAAAGATGCCCGAACACGGCGCCGACGAAGAAGAGCAGCTCGAAGACCTCCCCAAGTTTGCAATTGTCGGACGACCCAATGCCGGTAAATCATCGCTCATCAACGCCTTTATCGGTGCCGAGCGTCACATAGTCACCGATATTGCCGGCACTACCCGCGACTCGATTTACACGCGCTACTCAAAATTCGGCTTCGACTTCTATCTGGTCGACACCGCCGGCATCCGCAAGAAAAACAAAGTAAACGAAGACATAGAATACTACTCGGTAATCCGCTCGATACGCGCCATCGAAGCCTCCGACATATGTATACTCATGATTGATGCAACACGAGGCATTGAGTCGCAGGACGTAAACATTTTCTCTCTCGTTCAGAAAAACAAGAAGGGCCTCGTGGTAGTAGTCAACAAATGGGACCTCGTGCAAGACAAGTCGGTTGCCGCCATAAAGCACTACGAAGAAGCCATTCGCAACCGCTTTGCTCCCTTCACCGATTTTCCTATTATTTTCACATCTGCTCTCACCAAGCAACGAATCTACAAAGTGCTTGAAACTGCACTCGACGTATACAACAACCGCAAGCGCACAGTGCCCACATCGCAGCTCAACAACGTGATGCAGGAAGATATCGCCGCATATCCGCCGCCAAGCAACAAGGGCAAGTTTGTGAAAATCAAATATATTACCATGCTCAAAGGTTCGCAGGTGCCTACTTTCATTTTCTTCTGCAACCTTCCTCAGTGGGTAAAAGAACCATACCGCCGCTATCTCGAAAACAAAATACGCGAACACTGGAATTTCACCGGAACGCCTATCAACGTGTTCATGCGCGAAAAATAACAGACCGCAATGCTGCCGTAAAAAAAAGAGACCCCTCGACGAGGTCTCTTTTTTTTCGATTAAGCGGCGCGGCAGTGTCTGTTAGCAAAACAAAGCAGCAAAAAGAGGACACCTCTGTCGCAGAGGCATCCCCCTGTCACGCTTAATTAATAATATGAGATAGCGCGTTAGTCTATAGGTTCATCCGCTTCGTACCCACCCATTTCGCGGATTGCATTCTTAAGCATGACGTACTGCTGAAAGAGATGATTCACAGGCACTTCGCCTTGCGTATAGTCGTGCATAGGACTCTTGAGGAAGAAGCTCAGGAAACGCTGTATGCCATAGCGGCCGGCACGGGCAGCAAGGTCGCTGAGCAGTACGAGATCAAGACAAAGAGGTGCGGCGAGAATCGAGTCGCGGCACAAAAAGTTTATTTTTATTTGCATCGGATAACCCATCCAACCGAATATATCGATGTTATCCCAGCCTTCTTTGTTGTCATTGCGAGGAGGATAGTAGTTGATGCGCACCTTGTGATAATATCCGTTGTGGTCGTTTCCCTCGCCGCCACAGTTTACACCATAAAGATCGGGCTGCTCTTCAGGAACGAGAATCGACTCAAGTGTCGAAAGCTTCGACACTTCTTTGGTGCGGAAGTTGGCCGGCTCATCGAGCACAAGGCCGTCGCGGTTGCCGAGAATATTGGTAGAGAACCAACCGTTCAGACCAAGGCATCGAGTGCCGATAATAGGAGCGAAGCCCGATTTCACGAGGGTCTGGCCGGTCTTGAAGTCCTTGCCGGCAATAGGCATCTTAGTCTTTTCGGCAAGCTCCCACATGGCAGGGATGTCGACAGTCGTATTGGGAGCTCCCATAATGAAGGGCGCGCCTTCGGCAAGCGCAGCGTAGGCATAGCACATCGAGGGAGCGATATGCTCTCTGTCATCGGCCTTCATTGCTTTCTCGAGATCGGCAAGAGTATTGTGCACATTCTCATCGACAGGCACATATACTTCGGTCGACGCAGCCCAAAGCACTACCACTCGCTCCACGCCATTCTCACGCTTGAAATTGCGAATATCCTCGCGCAGCTGCTCTACAAGCTCCCAGCGAGTGCCGGTCTTCACATTGTCGCCATCGAGGCGCGAGGCATAGTTGTGGTCGAATGCGGCAGGCATAGGCACAATCGCCTTAAGCTCGTCGGCAACAGGATTTATATCGCGCTCCTTGAGCACTTCGGCATTGACAGCAGCCTCGTAGGCATTGGCCGGATATACGTCCCATGCGCCGAATACGATATCGTTGAGGTCGGCGATAGGTACGATGTCCTTATAGCGAAGATACTTTTTGTTTTCGCCCTGTCCGACACGTATTTTATCATACTGCGTCATAGAGCCCACTGGCTTTGCAAGACCCTTGCGCGCCATGAGCACGCCGGCCATGAATGTGGTAGTGACCGCTCCGCAGCCAACTACCATGACACCAAGCTTACCTTGTGCCGGTTTTACATTAGAATAACTCATTTTTCTGACTTCTATTTTATTTTTTCTATACCTTTTTCTTTTACTCTTGACATTTATCCACTTCAGGAGTCAAGAGCTTTCTTTCTGATTTCCAAGGCAAATTTAATATCATTTTTTTGGTTTGCAAAAATTCTTTTATCACAATATAAGTGAAATATTTCTAATTTTAGCTAAATGCTCAGCATATTTATTAACATATACTAATTTACCAACAAATTGACTGTTTTTATGTTAATTTCTGTAATTGCAACAAAGACAGTTTTAGCCGACAAACTTCACCGACAGCCAATAGCTAAATGTATCAATAAACTTCAGATTATAGATTCCGCACAGCATTGTCTAAAAATTGTATCTCTGCGGTCTAACAAGAAGATAATAAACCTTCCGGACACAAAAATCGGTCTCTTTACAGATAGAGCCGTTAATATTTTCAATATATACAAAAAATGCAGCTTCCGAATCACTTCGTAAGCTGCACCAACAATAATTCTATATAATCCTATTTTTACTTCTTTTCTCCAAAGTAACGATCGTAGAGACCTTTGAAGCCGCGACCGTGACGAGCTTCGTCCTTAGCCATTTCGTGTACGGTGTCGTGGATTGCGTCGAGGTTCTGCTCTTTTGCACGACGTGCGATACGCATCTTATCCTCGTTTGCGCCGGCCTCGGCAATCATACGCTTGTAGAGGTTGGTCTTTGTGTCCCACACGCAGTCGCCGAGGAGCTCGGCAAACTTTGCTGCATGCTCGGCTTCTTCGAAAGCATAACGCTTGAAAGCCTCCGCAATTTCAGGGTAGCCTTCGCGGTCGGCCTGACGGCTCATTGCGAGATACATACCCACTTCCGAGCACTCGCCGGCAAAGTGTGCATTGAGGTCGGCAATCATCTGCTCGTCGGTACCTTTTGCCACGCCGATTTCATGCTCGGTGACAAAATTGAGTTCTTCACCCTCTTCTACTTCCTTGAATTTCGAAGCGGGAACACCGCACATTGGGCACTTTTCGGGAGCAGCGTCTCCTTCATGTATATAGCCACACACGGTGCAGACAAATTTCTTTTTCATAATAGTGAGTTTGATTGGTTCTTATGTAAACTTATTCGATAATTCCATATTTGCGGAAAACCTTTCCGATTTTCTCAAGAGCCTCGTCGACCTGCTCGGGTGTATGTGTAGACATGAGACTGAAGCGGATAAGTGTATCCTGAGGTGCTACTGCAGGCGAAACAACAGGATTTACAAAAATGCCGTCTTCGAACAAATCGGTCGTAATGGCAAAGGTCTTCATGTTGTCGCGGATAAAAAGCGGAATGATAGGAGTGCTCGTGTGACCTATCTCGCAACCGAGGCTGCGGAAGCCTTCGAGCGCCTGATTGGTACGTTTCCACAGATTCTCCTGATGCTCGGGCTCTTCAATCATTATGTCGATGGCCTTGAGCGCGGCAGCGGTCGATGCAGGAGTGATACTTGCCGTAAAGATGTATGAGCGGGAGTGGTGACGGAGGAAGTTTGTGATTGTCTTGTCGGTAGCAATGAATCCGCCGAGCGAAGCAAACGACTTCGAGAACGTACCCATGATAAGGTCTACATCGTCCTGCACGCCGCAGTGGTGACATACACCACGGCCGCCTTCGCCGAACACACCGATACCGTGGGCCTCGTCGACCATCACCGACGCATTGTATTGCTTTGCCAGACGGGTGATTTCCTTAACATTGGCAACATCGCCTTCCATCGAGAACACCGAGTCGGTAACAATCAGCTTCACTTTGTCGGGGTCGCACTTCTTAAGCTGCTCCTCAAGCGAAGCCATATCGTTGTGTTTGTATTTGAGCGATTTACTGAACGAAAGACGGCGACCTTCGATAATGGAAGCATGGTCCTGCTCGTCCCAGAGAATGTAGTCCTCACGGCCCGTAAGAGTGGAGACAACACCCAGGTTCACACCGAAACCGGTGGAATAAATCATCACGTCTTCCTTGTGCATGTACTCTGCCAAACGGCGTTCGAGCTGCTTGTGAAGGTCGAGAGTACCGTTGAGGAAGGGAGAGCCGGCACATCCGGTGCCATATTTACGGGTAGCTTCTATTGCAGCCTCTTTGATGCGGGGGTCGCTTACAAGTCCTGTATAACAGTTCGAACCGAACATCAGCACGCGCTTGCCGTTGATTGTCACTTCAGGCTCCTGCTCCGAAGAAATAGCGCGGAAATAAGGATAGACACCAGCTGCCTGCGCTTTTTGAGGTTCTGTATATTTTGAAAGCTTTTCCTGTAGAAGTTTCATTTACGAAATTATGTATCTTGTTGATTAAAGGCCCGGCGAGCTCGCAGCTCTTCCGGCTCATTATTATATATCGTGGCAAAGGTACAAATTTTTTTGCAATGTGAAGCTTTATTGGCTTTTTTTCACGGAGTGGCACATATTTCAGTACGCAATTTTTGTATACTACCGCACAGACCGACTTCGAAATAAAACACAAAAAGTGTAAAAGTCATCCTCCTAAACGAAATATTTTCAAAATTATTGGTAATTTTGCGTAGAACACATAATAAAACACATGAAAAAAACGATAATTTGCGCCCTTATGGTGCTGGCAATGTTTTTCGGAGAAGCACAGGCTTTCGATCTCAAAGACCTTTTCGGCAAAAGCAACACTACAACAGAGACTTCCGATGATAATTCCGATGGTATTCTCGGCGCTTTGGGCAGCTTCATAGGCAATATGACCGCCAACAAAAACTTTACCATCGACGATATTGCCGGCGTATGGGCTTACTCCGCTCCGGCAGTTTCGTTCAAGAGCGAAAGCGCACTCAAAAACGTTGGCGGAGCCGCTGCTGCCACGGCCGTGGAAAACAAACTCGCCCCCTACTACAAAACTCTCGGTTTTACACGCACGACTCTCACCATAGGCAAAGACCACACTTTCTCAATGAAAATGGGCATTATTCCTCTCAAAGGCACTGTTGAGAAAACCGACGACGGAAGTCTCGAATTCACGTTCACCGGCATCACCGGCAAGAGCTTAGGCAAGGTCGACGCAGTGGCAACCAAAAGCGGAAACAATCTCAACCTCACTTTCGATGCCACAAAATTCATAAACATTCTCACTTCTGTTGCCGGCAAGCTCAATATCAGCACCCTCAACACCATAACGTCGCTCCTCAACGGTTACGACGGCATATATATGGGCTTCCGCCTAAAGAGGTCGGGCGACGAACCCGAAACAGCCTCGTCGACAAGCAAGTAACCCGCATAGCAACCAAAGCATAACAAACGCCGGCACCACAGCGGATGTCGGCGTTGCTGTTTTTCAGAATGTTCAGGCCGGCGATGTCAGTCGAGCCGTATGAATTGTTCAGACGCTTTCGTGAGCACCTCTGGCTCGCCCTCGGCGGCCACAACATAGGTATTTTCTATTCCAATGGCACCCAAGCCCGGGACAACGAATTTAGGCTCGAGAGCGATTACGTTGCCGGCGGCAAGAATATCGCGCGAACGGGGAGCGATAACAGGCAGTTCGTTTACTTCAATGCCCACTCCGTGCCCAACAAAACCGGCGTGGCTGCGGTGTCCCATGAAGAAATCGGCCATGCCTGCGTCGGCTGCCATCTGCGACGCCTTGTTATAGAGGTCGCACGCCTTTGCACCAGGACGCATCATGCCGGCAAGCGTACGGCAGATATCGGACGAGAGCGCAAGCACCTGCAGAGCATTCTCGGATGGCTCGCCCTGAATGTACATGCGCGTCATATCGGTCATATAGCCGTTATAATTGCCGTTCACATCCACCATTACAGGCATATTCTCGCGTATAATCTCGCCGCACGCGCCCACCGGCAGGGAGGCATCGAGGCCTTCGCCACCCATGGCAAAGTCGTAAGGCGACGGAGTGTCGGCATTGTGGCCCGTGAGCACATTGCCCATAAAAAGCTCCATATCGGAACCTGCTACGCGGAATTGTCCCAGGCAGCCTTCGAGACGCGAGGCTCGCTCAATCTCAATCTGAAATTCGACATCGGTCATGCCTTCGCGGAAACAATGGGGTATGCGTTCATAGACAAGACTCTGCTTTTTGCCGTCGCAACGGAGTTTTTCTATTTCGGCGGCTGTCTTCACAGCACGGGCACCGCGCAGACACGGCGAAATGTTTGCCGACGGCTCCTTGCCGAAACAGGCAGCCAGACGCCGAGCCTCGGAGTAAGTGATTGTATCGAGCTCGAGGCCTATAGGAGAATCGTTCTTAAGACCTTTGGCAGCCAGAAGTGCCGGAATCTCTTCGGGCTTCCGGATATGGCTGTCGGGAGCATGATGGTCGGAGACAAGATGATTTGGCTCACGCACAAAGTAATACGGAGCCTCTATGTCGGTCGATACATATATGAATCCGCGGAAAACACGTCCGGTGAGGTAGTAGATGTTCACATTGTTGCGAACGAGTGCGTGCGATATGCCGGCAGCCCTCATCTGCTCTTTGACCTTCTCGAGCCTGCGCTGCTGTTCGTCAACGCCGAGAAGGTTGATATTGTATTTGTCGATTGCGTCCATAACTTGAATCTAATCTTTATTAATCTTTGTTTTCGCCCAGAATGCCGGGCAAATCTTTGATTGAACAGATTGTGTACTCCTCGTCGGTCACACCGCGGCCGAAGCCGTACGATGCCCATGCAAAGGGGATGCCGGCGGCGTGGGCCGAACGGCAGTCGCCGGCAGTATCGCCGATGTAAAGCGGTGCCTGCAAGTCATATTTCTCAACTATGATTCGGTTATTCGCGTCTTTTTCGAGGCCGGTCTCTCCATACGAGATTCCGTCGGTAAAAAACGGTCCAAGACCCGTTGTGCGCATGAAATTAGGCACGCCGAATGCCGTGCAGTTGCTCACGAGAAACAGCTTGTATGATTTCGACAGCTGACGGAGAGTTTCTGTCACACCATCGTACAGACGGCCACCGAGCACGGGCATAAGCTCGCGCTCTTTGTGCGAAAGCGCATCCATAAAATTGTCGTAGGCGCATGCCTTGCCTATTATCACATCGAAAATATACTCTATGGGCTTACCCATCAATTCCGCAAGACGGTCGTAGCTTACGTGCGGCACCTGCCGACAGCACACATCGATTGCCGCGTTCCATATGGCACAATAACTGTCGACGGCATCCCAGAGGGTGCCGTCCATATCGAATAGCAGACTGTCGTACTTCCGCTCTGCTTTTATGTTCATGTCAATCAGTTTTTGGTAAGAAAACAATTCCGATCTGCTCAATGTTCGGCAGCGTATCCATTCGCATTATGTGACGCAGCTCCAGAGTCTCGCCCTTGTGGATGGAGAACCGCCGGGCAATAGTGTCGGTCAGCTGCCGCGACGGCCCGGTGCCATGCCCGAGCCAATGCCCCTCGGCATCGGCAAGCCCGATATTGAGTGTGTCGCGTCGGACCGTGCTGTCGGTATCGGCATACGAAAGCTCGAGCCACAGATTGCTGTATTCATAACCCGAGGTATGCCGCAGCGACAGAAGCAGAACTCCGTCGGCGACCACGCTGTCGCGCAGGGTGTCGACGGTGAATTCGAGCGGTCGCGCATAATCCCATCTCTGGTCGGCGAATGTGTGGAAGGAACTGAAATAATTGTCGTCGCCATTGCCGCGCGAGCCCGTGATGCCGCACGACAATGCGGCAGTCAACAGGAGCGCGTATATAGGCAGTCTATTCATTTTTAGGTGTTTCACCGGGGCTTGCGGGCTTTTCGCCGCCCTGGTTGTTGTTTCGCTGTTTAGGGCGTTTTTTAGGACGCGGACGGCTCTCGGGATGCGCAGCATGCTGCGATTTCTGCTGAGCCGGTGCTCCTTTTTGGCCGTCTTTGCGGTCACGACGCTGTTCTTCGCCGCCATCGGCTTTGGCCTCCTGCTGAGGCTTGGAAGCCTTCTGGCCTTGCGTTTTTTTCTTTTTCTTCTTTTTTCTGTCGAAACGGGCCAAATCGTCGTCCGGTCCGAGAATATCGCCGAACTCTGCCTTGGGCTTCGGTTTCTCTTCGCCCTCTACAAGCAGCGACAGCGGCTTTTCGCCATGCTTGTTGAGTCCGATAATCTCAAACACGCGGTCGGCCGTGATGGTAACGAGGTTCACAGCCATCTGCCGGTCGGTGGAGTATGTTACCTTGCGGTTGAAAATATCGCTCTTGAAGTGATAATATGTCGCATCGGCAGTCTCAAGCACGGCATCGCGCGGAGGCATGCGTCGGGTGGCCTCGACATATGCGTCGACCTCGAAATTGAGGCAGCATTTGAGCTTGGCGCACTGGCCGGCGAGCTTCTGAGGATTGAGTGAGATGTCCTGAAAACGGGCGGCACTCGTCGACACAGACACAAAACCGGTCATCCACTGCGAGCAGCAAAGAGGACGGCCACAGGGACCGATACCGCCGATACGGCCGGCTTCCTGACGCGCGCCTATCTGCTTCATCTCTATGCGCACCTTGAATGTCTCGGCAAGCACCTTGATGAGCTGACGGAAGTCGACACGCTCGTCGGCTATGTAATAGAATATGGCTTTGTTGCCGTCGCCCTGATACTCCACATCGCCGATTTTCATATTAAGATTGAGGCTTTCGGCAATGCGGCGGGCACGTATCATAGTGTCGTCCTCCAGTGCTTTGGCCTCCTCATATTTTTCTATGTCGGCAGGCTTGGCCTTACGGAACACACGGCGGAGAGTCGTCGCACTGCCCGAACGTCCCAACGAGCGCAGCATGCGCAACTCGGCCAGGGCGCCGGTGAGGGTTACGGTGCCTATATCATGGCCAGGCACAGCCTCCACTGCCACAAGGTCGCCTTTTTCGAGAAGGAGATTGGTAGTGTTGCGATAGTAACCGCGACGGGTATTTTTGAACTGGACCTCGACATACTCGCTGTCGGCGCATCCGCCGGGTATGTCGGCAAGCCAGTCGGTGCTCTGAATTTTACGGCGACGGCAATCTTCGGCAAAGGCGCAGCGTGTCGAGGGCTGCTCTTCGGCTGTTTTCGCAGCCTCGGAGTCGTCGGCTACGGTCGCCGTGCCCGGGTCTACAGCGGCGGCATCTGCCGTCTGCGATCCGGCCATTGCCATAGGCTCACCGGCACTTTCGGGAGTCTGACGCCGTTTATTTTTGCTTGCCATGGCTTATTTGGCAAAACTTACCGAACGGGTCTCGCGGATAACGGTGATTTTCACCTGTCCGGGATAAGTCATCTCATCCTGAATGCGGCGCGCGATTTCCGACGAGAGCTTTTCGGTCTCAACATCGTCGATTTTGTCTGCGCCAACAATCACGCGGAGCTCTCGGCCGGCCTGAATGGCATATGTCTTTATTACACCCGGATAGCTCATTGCAAGCTGCTCGAGATCGTTGAGTCGCTTGATATAAGCCTCCACAATTTCGCGACGGGCTCCCGGACGGGCTCCCGATATGGCGTCGCACACCTGCACAATCGGAGCAAGGAGCGAAGTCTGCTCCACTTCGTCGTGGTGGGCGCCAATGGCGTTGCATATTTCGGGCTTTTCCTTATATTTTTCGGCGAGCTTCATGCCTAAGAGTGCATGCGGCAGCTCGGGCTCTTCGTCGGGCACCTTGCCTATATCGTGGAGAAGACCGGCTCGACGGGCTTTTTTAGGATTAAGACCCAGCTCCGATGCCATGACGGCGCAGAGGTTAGCAGTCTCACGCGAGTGCTGAAGCAGATTCTGACCGTAGCTCGAGCGATATTTCATCTTACCGATAAGACGGATAAGCTCGGGGTGCAGGCCGTGGATGCCGAGGTCGATTGCCGTGCGCTGGCCGGTCTCGATAATTTCCTGCTCAAGCTGCTTGCGCACTTTGGCCACGACTTCCTCGATGCGTGCCGGATGAATGCGACCGTCGGCCACAAGCTGGTGAAGGGCAAGACGGGCCACTTCGCGACGCACAGGGTCGAAGCCCGAAAGGACAATAGCCTCGGGGGTATCGTCTACAATGATTTCAATGCCGGTGGCGGCCTCGAGGGCACGTATGTTGCGACCCTCGCGGCCTATGATGCGGCCTTTGATTTCGTCGGAGTCGATGTGGAAAACGGTAACAGAGTTTTCAATCGCGGTTTCTGTGGCCACACGCTGAATCGACTGCACCACAATGCGCTTGGCCTCCTTGTTTGCCGTGAGCTTGGCATCGTCCATAATATCGTTGATATACGATGCAGCCGCAGTGCGGGCTTCATCTTTGAGGCTCTGGATGAGCTTTTCTTTGGCTTCTTCCGACGACAGGCCCGAGATGTGCTCGAGCAGGTCCTGGGCCTGGCGATGCATGTCGTCGAGCTGAGTCTGGCGCTGGTTAATCACATTCTGCTGAGCCTCGAGGGTCTGACGCGCGGCATCAAGCTCATTGCGCGTACGCTGGTTTTCGCTCTGCTGCTGGTTGAGCTGCAGTTCACGCTGCTTCATTTTCGCTTCTGTCGACTGGAGTTTCGACATTTTCTGCTGGGCCTGTTTTTCGGCATCAGAAGTTATTTTCAGAGCTTCTTCACGGCCCTCGAGCACTTTGTCGCGTTTAAGGTCTTCGGCTTCGCGCTCCGCATCGGCAAGAATGGCTTTTGCGCGCGAAGATGCCGTCTTGCGCTGCAAGAGCACATATGAGCCCACCGATGCAACGGCAGCAATAACAGCGACGGCAATGTAAATCAAAACAGTCATATATCGTTACTAATGATATATATTAAAAAAATAGGCACTCCCACACCCGGGCAGACTGTGCTGCGCAGGGGCAAAAGTGCGGTTCATAATTCTCGGCGCGCGGGGCGTCGCAGAGACAGAAGCCTGAGATATGTCCGGGCCTGCCGTTCGGAGTTGACGCTCAGTCGGTTCCTTCAAGAAGCTTGTCTATCTTCTCTTCAAAGTCCTTGAGCATCTCGGCCTGATTGTTAATCAAATTTGCCTGCCGGTAAAGCAAGGTGCCATAGTATAGAGTCACCTTTGCAAGCGCCACCGACGGAGTGTCGGCATTGGGTCCGTACAGAAATTTGTTCACGTTAGCGTTTATCTGTTCAATCACGTGTCGGTAGAACGACTCTTCGTCCTCTTTGACGGGGAGCTTGAACGGGTCCGCGTCGGCTATTTTGATTGTTATCCTATGTTCGTTCTGCTGTTTCATCTTGCAGGGCCGGGGGTCAGACGTCTTTCATCAGGTCTGCGATGCAAACGTCGATTTCCCGCACTAATTCGGAAAGAGTGGCTCGGGCTTCGCGCGCAGTAGCCGTGTCGGGAGCTATTGCCGACGATATGCGCAGATGCTCAAGTTCAAGCTTTTGCTTCTCTATGAGAGAATCGCGGGCACGCAAGGCAGCCTGTAGCTCGAGTACTTCCTTTCGCAATTGCACATTGT
>Ga0137306_101276_pt1 | contig 26620 bp, 20 predicted proteins | sample Inofroosms_March_FD_97187 | JGI IMG/M metagenome (GOLD analysis project Ga0137306, IMG submission 97187) | Mouse cecal microbial communities from Vienna, Austria - N-Acetylneuraminic and N-Acetylglucosamine D2O microcosms_March | ecosystem: Host-associated > Mammals > Digestive system > Large...
TCCTCCAAAACGTCCCATACCTCCGGCTGAAGGCGTTCCACCATCTTCTTTGCATTTTTAATATTATGGGCAGTGCCGTTTGACACAAGCTCCTTCATAACAAAAGGCTTAAACAGCTCAATCGCCATCTCTTTAGGCAGGCCGCACTGGTAAATCTTTAACTCCGGCCCAACGACGATTACCGAACGCCCGGAATAATCCACACGCTTTCCTAACAGGTTCTGACGGAATCGTCCCTGCTTACCTTTAAGCATATCGGATAAGGACTTTAAAGCACGGTTTCCAGGACCCGTTACCGGACGTCCGCGGCGCCCGTTGTCAATCAGGGCATCCACAGCTTCCTGAAGCATACGTTTTTCGTTCCGGACAATAATATCCGGGGCACCAAGCTCCAGAAGCCTTGCCAGACGGTTGTTCCGGTTAATAATACGGCGGTATAAGTCATTCAAATCCGAGGTTGCAAAACGTCCGCCGTCGAGCTGTACCATCGGGCGGATATCCGGCGGGATAACCGGAATAACATCCATCACCATCCACTCCGGCTTATTGCCCGAGTTGCGGAAGGCTTCAACTACTTCCAGACGTTTGATAATCCTTGCACGCTTCTGTCCGGAAGCATCCTTTAAACCTTTGCGCAGAACCTCTGAATCTTTTTCCAAATCGATGGCCTTTAAAAGTTCCTGGATCGCCTCCGCACCCATTCCTACACGGAAAGATCCGTAACCGTTCTTTTCCACCTCTTCCCGGTATTCCTTTTCTGACAATACCTGCTTATACTGCAGCCCGGTCTGCCCCGGGTCCAGTACAATATAGGAAGCAAAATACAGCACCTTCTCCAAAGTCCTTGGAGAAATATCCAAAATCAATCCCATCCGGGAAGGAATTCCTTTAAAATACCAGATATGGGATACAGGAGCAGCCAAAGCGATATGGCCGACACGCTCCCTGCGGACACTGGCTTTTGTAACTTCCACACCGCACCGGTCGCAGATCACACCCTTATAGCGAATCTTTTTATACTTGCCGCAGTGACACTCCCAGTCCTTAGTAGGTCCGAAAATCCTCTCGCAGAACAAACCGTCTTTTTCCGGCTTTAAGGTTCGATAGTTAATGGTTTCCGGTTTTTTTACTTCGCCGTGGGACCACTCTAATATTTTCTCCGGAGAAGCCAGGCCGATTTTGATTGCATCAAAAGTTAAGGGCTGATAAGTTTCATTCGTTTCTGGCATGAGCGCATACTCCCTTCTATCTTATTCTTCCTCATCCGAATCGTCATATCCGTCATCTTCCAAATCATCCAGATATGCGTCGGGTTCATCCTCGTAATCATCCTCGTCTTCAACAGTCACCAGTTCATCATTCTTAAATTCCTGCTCCTGATAACCATAGTCGGCAAAGGACTCTTCATCCTGATAGCGGCGGTCGCCCTCGATAATCGAGCGCAGATCCGTATCACCGTAGTCGATGTTCTCACTGAGTTCAACTTCGGTGTTATCATCCCTAAGCACTTTGACATCCAGACCTAAGGACTGCAGCTCCTTTAACAATACCTTAAAGGATTCCGGAATTCCCGGTTCAGGGATATTTTCACCCTTGATAATCGCCTCATAGGTCTTTACACGCCCCACAACATCATCCGACTTCACGGTCAGGATCTCCTGCAGGGTGTAAGACGCACCGTAAGCCTCCAGTGCCCAAACTTCCATCTCACCAAAGCGCTGTCCGCCGAACTGTGCCTTGCCGCCCAGCGGCTGCTGGGTAACTAAGGAGTATGGGCCGGTCGAACGCGCATGGATCTTATCGTCAACCAGATGGTGAAGCTTCAGATAATGCATGTGTCCAATCGTAACCGGACTGTCAAAATACTCACCTGTCCGCCCGTCACGCAGACGCACCTTGCCGTCCCGGCTTAAGGGAACCCCTTTCCAGACTGCGCGGTGTTCCAGATGGCTTCCCAGATAATCCAGAACCTCCGGTTTTAACGTATCTTTATATTTTTCCTGGAAATCTTCCCATTCCGTGTTGACATAGTCATTCGCCACATCCAGGGTATCCATAATATCCATCTCGTTTGCCCCGTCAAATACCGGGGTGGAAATATTAAATCCAAGTGCCCTTGCAGCAAGACTTAAGTGAATCTCCAGTACCTGTCCGATATTCATACGGGAAGGCACACCCAGAGGATTTAATACAATATCCAGCGGACGCCCGTTCGGTAAAAACGGCATATCTTCCACCGGAAGCACACGGGAAACCACACCCTTATTTCCATGACGTCCAGCCATCTTATCGCCCACAGAAATCTTACGCTTCTGGGCAATGTAAATGCGGACGGTCTGGTTTACTCCGGGGCTTAATTCATCGCCGTTTTCCCGGGTAAATACTTTTGCGTCAACGATAATCCCATAAGCGCCGTGCGGCACCTTTAAGGAGGTATCGCGCACTTCTCTTGCCTTCTCGCCAAAGATTGCACGAAGCAGACGCTCCTCTGCGGTCAGCTCGGTTTCTCCCTTAGGTGTAACCTTGCCCACCAGAATATCACCTGCACGAACCTCTGCGCCGATACGGATAATGCCCCGCTCATCCAGATCCTTTAAGGCATCCTCACCTACACCGGGAACATCGCGGGTAATCTCTTCCGGCCCAAGCTTGGTATCCCTGGCCTCTGCCTCATATTCCTCAATGTGCACAGAGGTGTATACATCCTCCTGTACCAGACGTTCGCTTAATAAAACCGCATCCTCGTAGTTATAACCTTCCCAAGTCATAAACCCAATCAGCGGATTCTTTCCCAGAGCAATCTCACCGTTATCCGTAGAAGGCCCGTCCGCGATAACCTCTCCGGCTTCCACGTGCATCCCCTTAAAGACAATGGGCTTCTGGTTATAACAGTTCGACTGATTGCTTCGCTTAAATTTCGTCAGGCGGTAAACATCTTTTTGATTATCCTTATCCCTGCGGACAATGATTTCATTCGACGCGGAGCGCTCAATCGTACCTGCGTTTTTCGCAACCACACACACGCCGGAGTCCACCGCTGCCTTTCCTTCGATTCCCGTACCTACAACCGGAGCTTCCGTGCGGAGCAGAGGAACAGCCTGACGCTGCATGTTTGATCCCATCAGAGCGCGGTTGGCGTCGTCATTCTGCAGGAAAGGAATCATAGAAGTAGCCACGGAAAATACCATCTTCGGGGATACGTCCATCAGGTCAATATTCTTTTTCTGGAACTCGGAAGTTTCCTCGCGGAAACGTCCGGATACATTATTATGAACAAAGTGGCCGTCTTCATCTAAAGGCTCATTCGCCTGTGCCACGATAAAATTATCTTCTTCATCCGCGGTCAGATAAACCACTTCATCCGTAACTACAGGGTTCATCGGGTCGGTCTTATCCACTACGCGGTAAGGTGCCTCGACAAAACCGTACTGGTTCACCCGGGCATAGCAGGCCAACGAGTTAATCAGACCGATATTAGGACCTTCAGGGGTTTCAATCGGACACATACGGCCATAGTGTGTGTAGTGTACGTCACGAACCTCGAAACCGGCCCTCTCTCGGGACAGACCGCCGGGTCCCAATGCCGACAGACGCCGTTTATGGGTAAGTTCGGACAATGGATTGTTCTGATCCATGAACTGGGACAGCTGTGAACTTCCAAAGAACTCCTTCACCGCTGCCGTCACCGGCTTAATATTAATTAAGGACTGCGGGGTAAGCGAATCCACATCCTGTGTCGTCATCCTCTCGCGGACAACCCTCTCCATACGGGAAAGACCAATCCGATACTGGTTCTGCAGAAGTTCGCCGACCGCACGGATTCTTCGGTTTCCCAAATGGTCAATATCATCCTTCGTTCCCACATCCTCTTCCAGATGCATATTATAGTTAATAGAAGCAAGGATATCTTCCCTCGTAATGTGCTTGGGAACAAGCTGATGAACACTGCGGGAAATCACATCCTTAAGTTCTTCCTCATTCTGGCCGTACTCATCCAGCATCTTTTCCAGTTCCGGATAAAATACCAGCTCCGTTACCCCTGCATCCTTCGGGTCAAAGGAAACATAGGAACTTAAATCAACCATCAAATTAGAAAGAACTTTCTGTTTTCTTGTGGGGCCTTCAATCCACACAAACGGAACTGCCGCATTCTGAATCTTATCCGCCAGATCCTTATCCACGATCGTACCCGCTTCCGCTAAAATCTCACCGGTGCTGGTGTTTACCACATCCTCTGCCAGGGTGTGTCCCTTGATCCGGTTTCTGAAATGCAGCTTTTTATTAAATTTATATCTTCCGACTTTTGCCAAATCGTATCTTCTGGGGTCAAAAAACATCAGTTCCAACAGATTTTTCGCACTATCCACACTCAGCGGCTCGCCTGGCCGAATCTTTCGGTACAGTTCCAAAAGCCCGTCCTCATAGGTTTCCGAGGGGTCTTTTCCGAAGCTTGCCAGGATCTTTGGTTCCTCGCCGAATAAATCCAGAATCTCTGCATTCGTCCCAAATCCAAGGGCACGAACCAGCACGGTTACAGGAACCTTTCTCGTCCGGTCTACACGGACATAAAAGATATCGTTGGAATCTGTTTCATATTCCAGCCATGCACCACGGTTGGGGATAACCGTACAGGAATACAGTTCCTTTCCCACCTTATCATGGGCAATGCCGTAATAAATACCAGGGGAGCGAACCAGCTGGCTTACGATAACACGCTCTGCGCCGTTAATCACAAAAGAACCAGTATCCGTCATCAGCGGAAGATCACCCATGAAAATCTTGTGTTCGTTAATCTCGTCAGCTTTATCCTTATTACAAAGACGTACTTTCACCTGCAAAGGCGCTGCATACGTAGCATCTCTCTCCTTGCACTCCTCAATGCTGTACTTAATATCATCTTTGCACAGCTTAAAGTCCACGAATTCCAAACTTAAATGGCCGGCAAAGTCTGCAATGGGAGAGATGTCCTCAAAAACCTCTTTCAGTCCTTCTTCCAAAAACCACTGATAAGAGTTTTTCTGAATCTCGATCAAGTTCGGCATCTCAAGAACTTCCTTCTGCCTTGAGAAGCTCATTCTCATGCTCTTACCGGCCTTCACCGGACGCATCCTGCTTTTCTCCATATGACGTTTCACCCCTGTTTTCTTAGTTGGCAGCTTTTTTGATTCCTTCACGGCTGCCTTGGTTATTTCGATATTTAATGATGATTATTTCCTTTTCAGGCAAAATAAGCCTATCTTTAGGCCCACGCCGCCATAATAGTGCACATTCCATCTTAACATATGGTTGTCAAGGTGTCAAGCATTTTTTGCTTGCCTTTTTTTCAATAAAATGGTATACTAGATTAGATATTGGGCAGGCATAAATTGGCGAAGTATCGTCTGTCACACGTAAGAATTGGAGGGTTCCCCAAGATGAGTACATTTATGAAAGTTCTCTTTGTTATTCTGGTGATTTTAATCATCATCCTGGCCGTGCTCTATTATTTCGGACGCAAGCTGGAACGGCGGCAGATGGAGCAGCAGTCGATGTTAAAGGCGGCGGAACAGGTCGTGTCTATGCTGATTATTGATAAGAAGAAGATGAAAATTAAGGAGTCAGGGCTGCCAAAGATGGTGATAGACCAGACACCGAAATATATGGCCTGGGCGAAGGTTCCTATCGTCAAGGCAAAGGTCGGGCCAAAGATTATGACCTTGATTGCCGACGAAAAGGTTTTTGCAACGCTTCCGGTAAAAACAGAAGTTAAGGCCGTGGTCAGCGGAATTTATATCACGCAGATTAAGAGTGTAAGAGGCGGAAAGTTAGAAACGGCTCCGCCAAAAAAGAAAGGAATTTTTGCCCGATTTAAGAAAGATAAGGATGCCGGCGGAAAGAAAGACGACAAAAAAGTAAAAAACGATAAGAAAAAAAGCTGAATCGCGAATGCATAGTATGAATCATGCAGAAAAAAGGCTGCCGGGAACACCGACGGCCTTTTTTAAACCGGCAAATCCCGTTCCTACGACCGAAGATGCACCTGGGCCTGGGATCGGGACTGGATGGCTACCTGGATATTGCACTCGGAAATATGCTCATAGTTAATGTCCAGGGAGTATTCTACCAAAACATTTAAGCTGTCCTCTTTTTCGCTGACATGAATACTTCTTGTACTTAAGCCGACCATCATATCCCCCATGGGGGTTGCATAACAGGTCAGGCGTTTTTTATTTTTCTCAAAGGTCATGTGAACATTCGTTAAGCCGGATTTAATAATGTCCATGCTGTCAGGCTGGATTTTAATTAAGTTGCGGATCTTTCCTTCATAACCTTCCAGCACCTCATCGTAGGTGATGTAGTGCTTTCCGTTTTTCATGTAGTAGGCACCGGTGGTAATCATTTCGATATCGCTGTTATCTCCGTCAATCATCTGCATTCCGCTGATGGTTATTAATACGTCTTTTGTCATTTCTTTACTCCTTATGGCGTTTCAGGAAAATGCTGGAAAGTATCCGAAAATGACTTTCTTCACGCACGCTTTCGGGCGTGGCGCAGAAGCTTTTCGACTAATTCCTGTTTTTTAATTCCTCTGGCTTCCCACAGCATAGGGTACATGCTGATGGCAGTAAAACCAGGCATGGTGTTGATTTCGTTAAAGATTATTGTTCCGTCAGGTTCGACAAAAAAGTCTACGCGGGACAAACCATAACCATCCACGGCTTTAAAAATGGCTTTGGCAATTTCCGGGATTTTTTCGGCAGCATCCCCGGGAAGCTTTGGATCGGTAATCGTCTGGGACTGGGGATTATGATATTTTGCATCATAATCATAGAATTCGGCTCCGGCCAGGATTTCTCCCACACCGCTGGCAATCACCGGCTCTGTTCCGCCGCCGAACACCGCACACTCCACTTCATGACCGGTAATCTTTTCCTCAACCAGTATCTTGCGATCCTCTGCCGCTGCCAGATAAAGACCGCGAACCAGCTCTTCCCGGGAAGCGGCACAGCTTACTCCGCACGAAGAACCGGCATTGGAAGGTTTAATAAAAACAGGGTAGGGTATGTGCGCTTCGATTCTCTCCACAACCTTATCGACAGATTCCAGTTCATCTTTCATCACCGGTTCATACACTGCCTGCCGAATGCCCAGTTTTTCTGCAATCTGTTTTGTATATAATTTATCCATGGACAATGCCGACGCCAGCACGCCGCAGCCCACATAGGGAATCCCAGCCATCTCCAAAAGCCCCTGAATAGTTCCGTCCTCCCCAAAAAGCCCGTGAAGTACCGGGAAAACCAAATCCAAAGGCTGCCGGGTTACTCTTTTGTCCTTATCGTTCATATCCGTAATCAGCGCACACTTCTTTGTCGCATCCGGAAGGATCACTGCTTCCACCGTGCTTTCCCTCCAAGTTCCCGAAGAAATATCCTCCGCACGCTCTGCCTTCAGCCAATGCCCCTCCTTGGTAATCCCAATCAGCAGAACCTGATATTTTTCCTTATCAATCTGCTCAATAATATTTACTGCCGACATACACGAAACCTCATGCTCCGACGACTGTCCGCCAAAAATCACTGCAAGATTTAATCTATCCATAATTCGTTCTCCTCATTTCTCTGTCAAACACCCCTGACTTCCATAGCAAAGGAAACGCAGAATGCCCGATAAAGCGGGGCCGACTCTCCGCTTCGTTACTTCCCTGACGGGTAAAAAAACGCATCCACAGGGCATTTTCTATGTTTACATTATATCATATCTGCCCATAATTACAAATAGAATCGAATTCGCTTCAAAAACAAAATTTAAGGAAAAGATTACATAAAAGAAAAGATTACATAATGAGGAAAAGATTACATAAGAGGAAAAGATTAGATAAAAAAGGATTATATAAAAGAAAGGAGCGTTACTGTTTCCATGAAAAAAAACTTATTTCTTATTCTCCTGTGTTTTTTGTCCGCTCTTTGCCTCTGGTTTGCGCAAATCCGACGTGAGCAGCTAAACCTTGCCGGGCGCATAGCCCCGCAGATCCTGCGCTTCCATGTTATTGCCAACAGCAATTCTTCCAAAGACCAGGAAATCAAGCTGAATGTTAAATCCTATTTGCTTGAACATATTTACCAGGAATTTGCCAAAAGCTTCCCGCAGAAAAATCCCACAAAAGAAGACCTTAAATCCTTCCTTCGCACACATAAAGAAGACCTGGAGAGCGACACAAAAAATTATATCCGCCAGATGGGCAAGTCCTATCCGGTTTCCCTGGAGATTACCTGGTGCGAATTTCCGGAAAAAACGTATGGAAACCTCCGCCTTCCTGCCGGAACTTATGAAGCAGCCCAGTTAAAGATCGGTGCCGCCCGCGGCCATAACTGGTGGTGTGTGCTTTATCCCAAAGTCTGTATAACAAAAGACGCTCTCACTGCAGTTCCCGATTCCTCCTTAGAAGAACTATCGCAAATTCTCTCTCCGGAAGATTATCAGAAACTGCTGCTTGAGCGTCCTGCATTCATGCCGAATATACGTTTTTCCTTTTTTACCTTTGAAAAGCTGGGGCTAAAACCCTCTTCTCCTGACAACCCTCAGCCTGCAAATGAAAAAATGCCCGATTACTCCGTCAGTTCCCCCAGCCCGTTTACTCCCCAGTAATAATTTAAAAGTGCCTGGGTCATATCCAAATCGGCGGACTTATAGGCGGCCTCTGCTGCACAGTAAGCCAGTTCTTCTCCCAGATATTCTGCCTGTCCCATCATCCCTAACTGATATTTGCGGATCGCCCCGTCCCATTTGATCTGCGCGGCATCAAAGGCAGTCTGGGCAGCGGTCAGCGCGGCCTGTTTTTCAAATAAGGTCTGGTACAGGCTGTCTATCGTAATTGAAAGCTGCTGCATCGCCTGTTCTAAGCCCTGTTCTTTTGCGCGGTAATCTTTGTTTTCATACTTTCCGTTATCGTCTGCATCGTTGGGGGACGAATTTTGCATATTGATAATGGTGTAATTATTTTTTGGCGCGATGGCTTTATCTGCCTCAAAGTCAATCGCCGCAATCCGGCTGACATCGGCAGCCGGAATCGTACCTATCGTAACATCACTGTCAAAATCCCACCCTGTCATCTGCAAAAGACTGCTCTTAATGGACTCCATCTGATCGCTTAACCCGGACAGGGAAGTTTTTGCACTGTTGAGGCTTGCCTGGGCAGAGAGCACCTGGGTCTGGGTTGCCATGCCGATCTGTGCCTGGGTTTCGTACATTGCCGCCATCTGGCTGTAAAGTTCTACCTGCTTTTCCAAGGTTGCTTTATTCACTGCCATCTTATTATAGGCAAGCATTAACTGCTGGCAGCCGGAGAGCAGGCCCTTTCTCCACTGTCTTGTATTTCGTTCAATCATCGTGTCCTTGCGTTTTTCCTGTTTAATCATAGAGCTGGAAATCGAGCGCAGAATCCTCCGGTTAATCTGGTACATCATTGCTGATTCAAAATCCATATTTTTTATCGCCTGTTCCTGAAGATAGATAAAATCTTCGGCTTCCTGCTGAAAATCCAGAATATTTTCTCTTACGGTATCAAAACTATCATTAATCTGATCCACAATCTGGCAAATTGTAGGGTTAAAATACGCAACACGATTTTCCAGTTCATCGTATTCCAGCACATTGTCGGTAAGCCGCTCCCACTGAACATCCTCCATGGTTTCGGGCTTTTCGGCGGCTGCTGCAGGCAGAGTCTGGGGAATTGCCAGAGAAACAGCCAGCAAAAGACTGCACATTTCGGATAAGTATTTCTTTTTAATTTGCATCCTGTCCACCTCCAAAAAGCCGTTTTATTGAGCTGACGCTGACGCTAAACCGTTCACTGCCCCCTCATAAGTCACCCAGGCAGAGAATAATGCCATCTTTGCATTCTCTATGGCAACCGTTTTGGAAGTCAGATTAAACTGCTCCTGCTGATATTCCAGACGGCTGGCCATGCCGGTCAGAAATTTTGTTTCCATTGCTGCCAGATTCTGGGCGGCTACCGTTTCCTCGGTCTGGGCCACTTCATAGGAAACGGCAGCATTTAACAGAGTATTATATTTTGTCTGAATATCGGAGGAAATCTTCTGCTGGTTGTCACGAATCGTTTCCTCTAAAGTTTTCCTTATATTTTCACTGGTGCTGTTCTCATACTTGCGCCGGTTAATTCTTAATGTATAGTTGGATTCCAGGGCTTTTGCCTTATCTGCTTCCAGGTTTATCTGGTAAATAGTTTCTAAGTCAAATTCCGGCAATGGGCCAAACTCTGGACTTGCATCATAATTCCAGCCGGTAGCCACACAAATCTGCTGCTTTAAAGTTTCGGTTTCCCGTTTATCCGTAATCACCGTAGTAGACTGCTGTTCGATAGCCTGTCGGGCGTTGATCACTTCAAGCTGTGTAGCGGTTCCTGCCGCTGCCTGATTCTGAGCAACCTCATACTGGAGCTGCAGAAGCTTTTCATTTTCCTCGGTAAGCTGCTGATTGATAAGTTTTTGATAATAAGCAATCAGATTCAGCCTTGTGTTCAGCACCAGATTCTCTTCTACCTGTTCGTACTGCAGACGGATAACCTGTTCGTCATCCACATTATTATCGGCCATTTCCTCCAGGCTCTTTGCCGTTGTTTCACTGGTCTGCGCTGCCATCAGCATGGAAGAATAGGACATATCGGTGGGATCTCCCGGATATTCAATGCTGTTGCGGATATCCTTTGCCGTATCCCGATATCTTTTGGCAATATCCTCCCTTTCCTTTCCCCGGTAATCGCGGTAATCAATGCGGTTATTAATCACGGTAGTATTATATTCATGAATCAAATCCGGAATTTCTTCATATTCCAGGCGGTTGTCCTGCAGCCTTGCCCATTCCTCGGCACTCCGGGCAAATTCCGGGGTATCGGTTCGGGCGGCTGCCATCACCGACACAGGAGCAGCCGCAGCCAGCAGACAGGCCAGACCTAAGGCGGCATATTTACGGGTTCGGTTCATTATTCTCCCTCCAATCTCCGGAATGTGCCTGTAACCCCGGCACATCCGAATAAATTCACTTTTGTTTACGGTTTTCATGTTTTAGCTTTACCCAGCTAATCAGTCATAGTTCACAGTTTTCTTGGGCTTCCGGTTCATCAGGGAATAGTATACCGGAAGCATTAAAAGAGCAAGTATCGTGGAGGCAATCAGTCCGCCCACATCCACCAGTGCCAGACCCTGCATCATCTTGCCGCTTTCTCCGTAGGCCATCGCCATAGGAATCATCGCAACAATGGTCGTCAGCGTGGTCATTAAAATCGGACGAAGACGGGTTGCTCCGGCTTCAATCAGCGCTGTTTTTACATCCATCTCGGAGCGGTACTGATTCACCGTATCGACATAGAGAATACCATTGTTTACTACCGTACCAACCAGCATTAAAAAGCCTAAAAGCGAGGGCATACTGATACTGCAGTCGGCAAGCCATAAAAGACCGAAGGAACCGATTAAGCTGAACGGAATCGTGGTCATAACCATGAAGGAGAATTTCGGCGATTCAAACTGCGCAGCCATAACGACGAATACCAGGAAGACCGCCACGGCGATTGCCTGACCAAGGGCAGAAAACTCATCGTTCATCTGTTCGGTCATCGCATTGGTTGCAATCGTGACATCCGGCCCTAAATTCTGCTCAACAACTTCCTTATATATATTGTTTCGGTTCACCATCAGATCCGGGTTTGCAGCCTCGGTATAATCGGCGCTGATCGTCACCTGGTACTGGCGATCCGATCGTGTAATACTCTGCGGGCTGTCTTCAAAACGTATCTCGGCAATATCACTTAACGCAATGCTTGCGCCAGAGGTATTCATCAGCATAATGCCTTCCACTTCATCGATGGTATCATAATCTTCTGCCGGGTACTCGACCTTTACGTCGATATCGTTTCCGTCCACTTCCATCGTTGTCGCTGTGGTTCCGCTTAAAATCTGGTTTACGCTTCCGGCTACCTGCATCGGGGTCAGACCTTCTGCGGCGGCCTGTACGGGATCAACATGGATTTTTACCACGGGCGCTGCATTTTCCAGTGTGGAATGTACCTTGGTTACATCGGGGCGCGTCTTTAAGATATCGGCAATCTTATCGGACACTTCCTTTAACTCATCGTACTGGGTGCTCTGGAGAATCAGCTCGTAACTCCCCATGCCCAGATCCATGGTGCTCATGGTACTCTGCTCTTCGATGGTAATATTGCAGTTATCCATCGATCCTAATAACGATTTCCACTTCTTAACGACTTCACTGGTTTCCAGCTTTCGGTCATCCTTTAAGTAAGCCGTCAGGCTTGCCCCCGCCCCGGATAAGGAGATACCGCTTCCTCCGCCGGAGATCACATAGGAATCCAGGTCTTCTTCGGCGGCAACCACCGCCTCAATCTGCCGGTAAATGGTATCTGCTTTTTCCACGGTAATTCCTGGCTGGGTTTCTATCGAAATACTGATGGTTCCTTCATCTCCGGCAGGCATCATCTCCATTCCCAGCTGCCCTGCTGCCATAAAGGACAGGATGAGGAGGATAACCGTCACCAGCATAACGGTTTTTCGCTTGGGAAGAATCACTTTCATCATTCCCCGGTAAATATTCTGAAGACCGTGGATAACCGGTCCCATCGGTGCATTTTGTTTTTCTCTTGGGCGGTAAACCGAATAGCACAGCGGCACAATTGTCATCGCGGAAATCAGAGAAGCCAGCATACAGAATACAATCGTAAAGGACAACGGCTTAAACATCTGCCCGCTCATTCCGCTGATCAGACCCATAGGCACGAATACAACACAGGTCGTTATGGTTGAGCCGATAATGGACTGAAGAACTATGCCGCTCCCTTTGATTGCTGCCTCGGCATATTCCACAAAACCGGTATTTTCCGTCGCACGGAAACAGCTTTCCAGAACAACGATGGAGTTATCCACCATCATACCTACGCCAAGAACCAGGGCACTTAAGGTAATCACATTTAAGGAAAAACCTGCTGCCCACATACCGACCAGAGCAGCCAGAATCGAAATCGGAATCGAGGTTCCGACAATCATGGATGCCTTAATATCACCGAAGAACAAAAAGATAATGACCATGGATACGATAACAGCCATAACCATGGTCTGCACCACGGATTTCAGGGAATTATTAATCTGGTCGCTCATATCATTAATCACGATAATTTCCAGCCCCGGAGTTTTTGCCAGCAGCTGGTCGATGGTGCGCATAACCTGTCGTGAAACCTCTATGGCGCTGGATTTCTGCTGTTTTTTTATGCCCATGGTAATGGTATCGCTGCCGTTATAGCGCCCCACGCCGGAGGCATCTTCCAGGGTAAATCCGATTTCGGCAATATCTTCCATGTACAGCACATTTCCGCCTCCGGTAATTACCGGGATCTTTTTCAGGCTTTCTACCGTGGCATACTCTACACCGGCAGAAACGGAAAGTTCCTGATCACCCATCCGGGTATTCCCAGCGGGCAGAGTAAAATCCGCACTTCCCAAAGTAGAAGCCACCGAAGCAATGTTTAAATGGTACTGCTGCATCTTTTCCGCATCCAGCTTGACCTGAATATACTGCTGACGGCCGCCGCTTAAATCTATACTTGCTACGGAAGAAAGTTTTTCAAATTCGGGGACAATCTCACTGTCCACATAGTTGTAGAGATTATTCACCTCCGGGTTATTGACCGCCAGATAAATGCTTGCCGTATCATTGATATCAAATTCCATAATGGTCGGGTCGCCGGCATCCTCCGGCAGATCCCGTTCCAGAGCATCCATCTTTTTCTTTAAATCGGAATATGCCTTATCCATATCGGTTCCGTACTCATACTGCAAAAGAACCAGGGACATATTTTCATTGGAGATGGAGGTAATACTGTCAATGCCGCTTAAGGTGCTGACCTCGTCTTCCACGGGCTTGGTCACCAGATCATTGATATCCTCCGGACTTGCCCCCACATACAAGGTACTGATAACCATCATGGGCATTTCCATCTCCGGTGTCAGTTCCAGTTTTGAATTCATAATCGACAACCCGCCGAATACAATCAGGCACAGCACACACAGCACAGTAGTTACCGGCCTTCTTAAGACTGTTCTTGTTAAATTCATACAGCCGCCTCCTTATTCTGTCTGTGCACTTGTTTCGGTCCCGGCATTTTCTTCGTTTTCGGTCGGGTTTTCTTCGTCAGGTTCACTGGTCTGTGTCGGCAATGGGGTTTTATTTTCCCCGGTCATGGCATTAACCTGGGAGCCTTCGTACAGTTCGGAGCTCCAGGTAACGATGACCTTATCCTGCATGGTAATGCCGGAAAGGATTTCGATTCTCTCTTCATCAAAAATTCCCGTTTCTACCGGAACCTTATGTACCGTGGAACCCTCGCAGGTATAAGCATAGGCATCCCCGCCGTCATAGTACACGGCATCTACCGGAATCGTTATGGCATCCCTGGTATAATCCGAAACGACAAACAGCTTCACCGTGCTTCCCGGTGCCAGCCCATCGCCCTCTTCGATGGACGCCTCGACCTCGAACAGCCCCGTCTGCGGAGAAATCATATCGGCCATCTTGGTGATCTCCGCCTCATATTCCGTCCCCTGTTTCTGCAGACGGATGCGGCTGCCCAGTTCCAGATTGACTTTTATTCTTTCCGGAACGGAAAAGCTTACCTTCTTTACGCCTTCTCCGGTAATCACGCAGAGCTGGGAACTCTGGCTGACCATCGAATGAAGTTCCATATTTACACTTTCTAATTTTCCGCCAATCGGCGCAGTAACCGTGCTGTATTCCACCTGGGTATCATAACCAAGCTTCGCTGCCTGGTACTGAAGCTGGGCGGATCTTGCCTGTACCTGCACCTGTTCAAAGGACTGTGCGGATATATCGCCGGAAGCAAAAAGCACCTGCATCCGGTTTAAATTCGACTGCGCATTCTGCAGGGCAACGGCCGCTGAATCCATCTGAATCTTTGCATTGTCAATCTGCTTTTTATTATCAATCTTGCAGAGCGCCTGGCCCTGCTTTACCACATCTCCGGCACTTACAAGCACCTGCTGAATTTCCCCGGCAACCTTTGGGGTGACATAGAGGATATCGGAAGGCTCTATGGTTCCAATTAATCCGCTCTCTAATACGATATCCCTTTTTAATGGGTTCTCAACAGTTACATTAGGCAGGGGCGCTGCTTCAATCGGCGGTTCCTCCTTCATCAGCCGGGGAACAATCACTGCCGCCAAAACCCCTGCAATTACAACTCCGGTTAAGATTTTCGCACCTGTTTTCATGGTTTAATCTCCTCGTTATTTATTCTTTGCTTCCAGCTGCCTTTTCTGCTTCTTTGCGGCCTTTCTTCATCGGTTCCGCACAAAAAGCACCATACTTAATCAGGTTCAGGCGCTTGAGAAATGATTCCTTCGCCCTCTCCCTCGTTTCTCCTGCGTGATAAATTTCGCCCATCGCCTCAACCAGAATATTCACACATAGGGAAAATAAAATCTGGAAATCCTCAAAGCTTTCCACGCGAAGCTGACTGCAGTCCGTGGACATATAGACCTCCTTCAGCCATCGGTTTTTGGTTTCTTTTAAGGGCATACAAAATGCTTTATTCTCCAGCATCTTCATCAGCCCCTGATGACCGACGGCATTCTGTGCCAGGGTGATCATCTTATGTTTATCACATGCATCCAGCACATATTCCAAAAGTTTTTCCGGCAGCGCCCAGAAATCCCCAGACATTTTGATGATTGCTTCTTTACAGTATAACTGTATCTGTTCAACAAAATCTTCAAAGACAAACTGAAAAGCATCTTCCTTGTCCCGGAAATAGGTATAAAAGCTTCCCCGGGAGATCTCCGCACTTTTGACGATTTTGTTAATGGATACCTTATCTAAAGGTACCCTGCTGAATTCCTGAATCACTGCCTCTTGAATCAACCGCTTTTTTTCCTCCGGCAAATGATAAAAACGTTCCGTTGGCATCCTTACCCATCCTTTCCCCGCTTTGGTCACCGCTCTCTATCTCCGGAAGACAAAAATCCTTTTAGCTTTTTTCCTAAACCTGCCTGAAGTTTCCTAAAGCTTCCTGAAACAGGAAAAGTGACAACCTGTCACCTATAATAATGACAGGTTGTCACTTTGTCAATAGAGTTTATCTTTTTTTTACAATTTTTTATCTGCTGCCCACAAGTTACCCTATTTGTTTATACTGTTTTAGAAATTTTTTTTGCTGTCGTTAAATTCTTTGTAATGGTCAGCTGCTGGTTATCGATATGTTCCCTTACTGCGCTCTTTGCATCCGCAATATCCCTTCTGCGGACAGCGCGGAGAATATGTTCGTGCTCCACCACCAGAATCTGACGCCTGTCCTCGTCCTTGATATATTCCAGACGATAACGGTACATCTGTTCCCTGAGATTATTTAAAATCTGCACCAGACGATCGTTAGCTGTCGCCTGGTAGATCAGTTCATGATAGTTTTCATCGCTCTCGGCAATCGCCATAACCTCCCCGTCTTCCACCGCCCTGGCAAACCGGTTCTCTGCTTCCTCTAAAGCCGTCAGTTCTTCCGGGGTAATCCGCTGACAGGCCAGTTCAATCGCCAGTTCTTCTAAGGAACGGCGGACTTCCAGGACTTCCCGAAGACTTTTTTCGGAAATCTCTGCCACCTCCGCGCCTTTTCTGGGAATCATCAGCACCAGACCTTCCAGTTCCAGCTTTCGGATAGCTTCACGGATTGGAGTTCGGCTCACCCCCAGCCTCTCGGCAAGCTGAATTTCCATCAGCCGCTCTCCCGGCTCTAATTCTCCCTTTAAAATAGCCTGGCGCAGGGTATTAAACACAACATCCCGCAGCGGCAGATATTCATTCATCGTTACTTTAAACGCGCTTCCCATAAAATCTCCTCCTGTGTTTTCTGTTGTTTCACCGACGGTTAAACAGGCTGGTCAGGTAAACCTGCTTGGCAAGAGAGGCCAGCGAGCCATAGCGCAGCTCTTCATAAGCCTTCTGGGCTGCCCTTTCATCGGTAAATAATCCAAAAACCGTAGGCCCGCTCCCGCTCATCAAAGCATTCAGGGCACCGTTTTTCTTCATCACTGCCTTGATTTCTTCGATAATCGGGTATTTCTTTGCAGTAACCAGTTCCAGAACATTGCCGAATTTTTTGGCAACTTCCTGCAGATCCTGTTTTTGAATTGCCTGAACCATCCCGTCAATATCCGGATGGCAGTCCCCGCTCCTCGCATTAATGTTCAGATTTTCATAAACCAGCTTGGTTGAAACACTGATCCCGGGCTTTGCAATCAGCACCCGGCACTGCGGCATAGCGGGAAGGGGGGTTAATTTTTCGCCGATTCCCTCAGAAAGCGCTGTACCGCGCAGAAGACAGTACGGAACATCCGCGCCAATCTTTACGCCCCGCTTCATCAGCTCCTCCCGGGAAAGTCCCAGATTAAACATCTTGTTGACGCCAAAAAGCACCGATGCAGCGTCACTGCTTCCCCCGGCCATGCCGGCAGCTACCGGAATAAACTTGCGCAGGGTGATGTGGATGCCGCTTTTAACCGAAAATTCATCCATAAGCAGCTTTGCCGCCTGGTAAACCAGGTTATTTTCATTGACCGGAAGGTAGGATAAGTTGGTTTCTACGGCAATCCCCGGCTTGCGGGTAGCCTGAAGTTCCAACTGGTCATAAATTCCTACCGTCTGCATAATCATCCGCACATCGTGATAGCCGTCTTCTCTCTTCCTGAGAACATCCAGGGCAAGATTAATTTTTCCGTAAGCCTTTAGTTTTAAATGTGTAGTCATCGCTCGTCCTCAACTTTACTGGTTGATAAGAAAATTTTATCGATTGTTTTTCATTGTTTTTTTATGTTTTAAGAATACATTATTTTGTATACAATATTCTTATAAAGAAAGTATATAGCGTTTTTCCTGAAAATACAAGTCATTATCGCAAATAAAACAGTCAAAAAGTTATTTTTCTTCTTCTTTTTCCTCTTGTTTTTTCTTTTCCGGATGTTCAATCACCACGTCCTGCAGAATCGGCCGTAATTCATCCGGATTTTCCTGCTTCTCCTCTTCCGGAATATATTTGTTAAAGATGGGGTTTAAAATATAAGAGTTAATAAAGGCAATCAGCGGAAAGCCGAACATAATCGACAATACCGTGACCTGCGGCATATAGTAAATGGAAAAAATAAAGAACACCACAACCAGTACATCCAGCACCAGCATTCCCAGAGTATGGAAAAAATGGCGGATGGACATAAAGAATGCATTAAATAAGGTTCTCTTCACGGGGTTATAGAAACGGCACTGCAGCGGGAAGACATAGCTGAATATACAAAGCCAGATCATACTCAGCGCACCGATAGCAGCGGTAAATACCGTGCGGAACACGGAATTACTGGTCAATACCCGCAAAAAGAAATATAAATCAAAACCCAGGATAAATCCGGTCAGAAGCATCAGCAGCCAAATCACGGTTGCCTGCTTAAAATTCTCCTTAAAGGACTTAAAATAGTTTCGTAATGTGTAGCCGTCATCCCCGCGAACCAGCTTCATGGTCACATAGTAAACAGCCGTTGTCGAAGCACCCATGGTAAAAATCGGAATACTGCAGATAACCCACAGGATGTTTAAAATCATCAGATCGCCCAGCTTTCCAATAAAACGCCATACAGGATTGTCATAATTAAAAATTCCTTGCAACATCGTATCTACCTCTCTTCTGCGTTAAAAGTTTTGGCAGAAATGCTCTGCCCTTGACTGTATAGGATTCTGTTCGATAGTAAGTATAGCGGACTTTAAAGCAAAAAGCAAATTATCTTGGCAAATTCATAAAAAATTTACAACACAGAGGCGCAAACTGTGCTATACTGTTGGAATGGGCTTTGCATCATTCACAATAAACGGTAAAATTCGGAAATTTTTATCCGTCAACATGTAAAAACACTGGAATCCATGAAAAATCAAAACGAGGTGCTGAAAATGTCGTGGAAGGAACACTTAAAAGAGGAAGGAATCAAAGAACGGGAAAAATTAAAACAAATGCCGCCCAAGGACAGGGCCTGGTATATCTGGGAATACTATAAAATCCATATTTTTATCCTTATTGGATTTTTTATGTTTCTTGGCCTGCTTGGTGAAATCTTTTATAATAAAACTTTCACCACACAACTATCCTACGCAACCATTAATAATTTTAACCCAGACTATTCTTTTGAGGAATTTAATGAGGAGTTTAAGGCGGTCATGGGCTATGGAAAAAAAGATGTTATCGAAGCGGACGGCTCCATGGTTATCCGCTATGGGGATGTAATTTCTGAGATGGAGTACGGCAATATGGCCAAGGTTTCCGCCCTGGTCGCCGCACAGGATTTGGATATCCTTATCTGCGATCAGCTTAACATCGACCACTATGCTGAACTTGACGGCTTTCGAAATCTCAAAGAAACTCTCCCGCAAGATTTATGGCAGAAGGTGGAACCCTTTATCTATTACGGCAAAAATGAAGCCGGAGAGGAGATCCCCTGCGGCATTGATCTCAGTGATTCTTATTTCTGCGAAAAAACCGGCATAGACATGAATCCGTGTTATCTGGGTATTGTCAATAATACGGCACGTATCGATACCGTAATTTCCTGGATTGACTTTGCTCTGGAAGGAGAATAAACTGTACTTTTTCTGCTAATTTCCGGGAGGGGAGATTCTCTTCCCGGATTTGTGCATATATAGGAATTTTTCCCAGATAACGCGCATAAGCAAGCACGGCCTGTACGGCTTCTTTAGCATAGCCCCTTCGCTGAAAAGCCGGAAAAATCCAGTAACCAATCTCGGTTTCTCCCATCTCTCCGTCCCAAAAACCACAGCCTCCGATAAGTTCATGGTTCTCTGTTTCCTCCACCGCCCAGATCCCATACTCATAAAAGGGATACTGAACACGGATGTAGGAAAGAAACGCCCATTCATCGACAAATGCCGCCGGACATTCTCCATCAATAAAGATCTGCCCCAATGCTCTCCGGGGATAATTTCCAAAAAAAGCCGAAATCCTTTCCCAATCACCGGGAATAAATTCTCTTATCCGCAGACGGCGGGTTTTTGCGATAATCCAGGGAAGGTTTAAAAACCGGCGAACCAAACGCTCCAGAAATTCTTCCGTAAGCTGCGCTTCATCCTCCACCAGATAGGGAATCTCTGCGGGGATATTTTCCGGATACTCTGCATCCCATAAGCCAAGAACAGCCCTCCCGGCAGCCTTTGCCGCCAGAAGAGCTTCTTTTTCATCCGAGAAAAGGACAGGATAAGCTGTTTTTTCCACAATCACGGAATATTCTTTTTTCATCAGCACTTTTCCAATGTTTCCGGTTCCGGATAGGTCTGTCCAAAGGTTTCTACCGTCATCCTGGCAATCTTCTGCTCCTTCATGGGACGATCGCTGTAGTCGGTGCGAACCGTGGCAATTTTATTCACCACGTCCATTCCTTCCGTAACCTGACCAAAGGCTGCATAAGCCCCGTCTAAATGCGGAGAAGTTTCATGCATAATAAAAAACTGGGAACCAGCCGAGTCCGGTGACATCGCACGCGCCATGGAAAGCACACCCGGGGTATGGCAGAGATCGTTCTGGAAGCCGTTCTGCTTAAATTCGCCCTTAATCGAATACCCCGGACCGCCCATGCCTGTACCGTCCGGACATCCGCCCTGAATCATAAAACCGGCAATTACACGGTGAAAAATCAGCCCGTCATAAAATCCCTTCTGCACCAGGCTGATAAAATTATTCACCGTATTCGGTGCAGCTTCCGGATAAAGTTCAGCTTTAATCACATCCCCGTTTTCCATCTCAATCGTTACTATTGGATTCTCCATCTTCTTATTCTCCTTAATTCCTGCATTTTTTGTTTAATCTTCTTGCACGATTATAGCATATCCTTTATTTTTGGGCAAGTGGCGTTCATGGATGCAAGTTGAAATTTCTTCCTGCTTGTGCTATATTTATGCTAATCACGACGACCCGGAATCTCTGCCCAACCATATCGGTTATCCTTTGACGGCTCCGGGTAGTCCGTTTTACAGAATGGAGGACAGAAAATGGTCTTGCAATGGGATGTTACCATTCCTGAACTGACGGGAAAAGAAACCAGGAATGCCTATCTTTACCTGCCGGAGTCCTATGACTATGAACCCGACAGACGCTACCCCGTACTTTATATGTTTGACGGTCACAATGTATTTTTTGATTCCGACGCCACTTACGGAAAATCCTGGGGAATGAAAGAGTACATGGACTACACCAACACACAGATGCTGATTGCCGCCGTAGAGTGCAACCACAGCCCGGATCACGGGCGGCTCAAAGAATATTCTCCTTTCAGTTTCCGCGACCCTTCTTTAGGTCTGATTGAAGGCTGGGGAAAGCTGACCATGAACTGGATGATTCACCGCTTTAAAGCGGATATCGACCGGCGCTTCCGCACCCTGCCGGAAAGAGAACACAGCTTTATCGCCGGAAGTTCCATGGGAGGACTGATGAGCCTTTATGCCGTTCTGGAATACAATTCTGTATTTTCCCGTGCTGCCGCCCTCTCCCCTTCGCTCTGGACTGCCCCGGATAAACTGGAATGGCTGATCCGCCGTTCTTCTCTGCAGCCGGACACGGTTATCTATATGGACTATGGTTCCAATGAATTCTCGCACCATAAAAATATGGCCTACCAGTTCAGAAAAACAGCGTCACGGCTTTTGGAGCACCAGGTTTTATTAGACTGCCGGATTGTTCCCGGAGGCGATCATTGTGAGGCAAGCTGGGAGAAGCAGATTCCTTTCTTTATGCGTACTTTACTATATTAATAAGGGCTTGCTTCTTCTCTGCCTTAAGCCGAATTATATTAAAAAAAACAAAGCATCCTTATAACCCTTGAACACAGAATGGAGGCAAAATGAACGTACAATATCTAAAGCAGTACAGCCCTTCGCTTAACCGCGATATGGAATGTAAGATTTACGGCCATGCCGGACGTCCGGTGCTGTTCATCCCCTGCCAGGACGGACGTTTTTTCGACTTTGAAAATTTTAAAATGACCGATACCTGGCAGCCCTGGATCGACTCCGGAAAAGTTATGGTCTTTTCCATTGACACCATCGACAGGGAAACCTGGTCGAATGCATCCGGCGATGCCCGCTGGCGTATCGAGCGCCATGAACAGTGGTTCCGCTATATTACGGATGAATTTGTACCCTTTATGCGCCATACCGTCAATGAAGCAAACGGCTGGACCGGCTATCCCGGGATTATGGTTTTTGGCTGCAGCTTAGGTGCCACACATGCAGCCAACCTTTACTTCCGCCGTCCGGATCTCTTTGACCGACTTCTGGCACTCAGCGGAATTTACACGGCAGAATACGGTTTCGGACGCTATATGGATGATTTGGTTTATGCCAACTCCCCTGTTCATTACCTGGCCAACATGCCCCTTGACCATCCCTACATCCCTCTCTACTCCCTGAAAAAAGCTGCAATCTGTGTGGGACAGGGTTCGTGGGAACTCCCGGACTCCACCCGTCAGCTTCAGGGCATCTTACAGAGCAAGGGCATCCCCGCCTGGGTAGATTTCTGGGGCAATGACTGCACCCACGACTGGTACTGGTGGTATAAACAGGTTCTTTATTTCCTTCCCTACCTTTTAGATTAAAGCCACACAGCCCGCATACCTCATCCTTTATCAACCGCAGGCAAGCACAGCCGTCACTACAGAAAGCGTTACGGTTCACACGTCACTGTAACCAGAAAGGACAGCACAATGAAAAATTTTATTTTTATTTCCCCCAATTTCCCCACAAATTACTGGCAGTTCTGCCGGGAACTGAAAAAGAACGGACTGAATGTCTTAGGTATAGGCGATCAGCCCTACGACGAACTGACCAGCGATTTAAAAGACAGCTTAAATGAGTATTACAAGGTAAGCAATCTGGAAAACTATGATGAGGTTTACCGCGGTGTTGCCTTCTTAACTTTTAAGCACGGGCGCATTGACTGGCTTGAATCCAACAACGAATACTGGCTTGAGCGCGACGCCAAACTCCGTACGGATTTTAATATTACCAGCGGTTTCCAGGTCTGGGACATCCCGCGGATTAAGTTAAAATCCAAGATGAAAGAATACTATATCCAGGCAAAAATTCCCGTGGCCCGCTACCACATGGTCGATGACCCGGAAGGCTGTGTTGCATTTGCAAATAAGGTCGGCTATCCTATCGTCGCCAAACCAGATAACGGCGTAGGCGCATCCCACACCTTTAAGCTGGAAAACGAACACGAACTCCGCCGCTTTTTTGAACTGAAATGGCCGAATACCCAGTACATTATGGAAGAATATATTAACGGTGAGGTCAACTCCTATGATGCTATAATCGACTCCAACGGTGAGCCGATGTTTGAAACCGGCAATGTTTCCCCGATTTCCATTATGGATATTGTCAATCACAATGACAACTCCATTTACTATATCTTAAAAACCCTGCCGGAAGACACACGGGCTGCCGGACGTGCTACCGTAAAAAGCTTCGGCGTAAAAAGCCGCTTCGTCCATTTTGAATTCTTCCGTCTGACCAAGGATCAGGAAGGTCTTGGAAAAACCGGGGATCTTGTCGCGCTGGAAGTCAATATGCGCCCGAGCGGCGGATTTACCCCCGATATGATTGACTTTGCCCACAATACGGATGTCTATAAGATCTGGGCGGATATGATTGCCTTTGACCGATCCACCATGCCCATCGGCAAACACCACTACTGTGCATTTGCCGGGCGGAGGGACGATAAAGATTTTGCCATGAGCCACACGGATATTTTGGAAAAATACGGCGCACAGATTAAAATGATTGACCGTATCCCTGACGCACTTTCTAACGCCATGGGAAATCAAATGTATGTGGCTATCTTTAACTCCCAGAAAGAAGTGGATGACTTCTACCAGGATATCTTAGCCCTCCGCGCCGGCCAGCAATAAAAGCATTTGTTGCTGTTCACATGTTCGCAGCAGCAAGCGTTCATACTTTGTTCAAAAATCATTTAAAAAACATTTACACACAAATCATGATTTCTTCATGATTTACCGATATACTTTAACCATAGCAAAGAGAGAGATAAAAACAATCCTTTTTGTTAAAACTAACTGCTTACAAGATTTTTTTCATAATACTCGGGCTGATTAGAGATAATCAGCTCTCCTCCCTTTTTCTAAAGTAAGAACCTCTTCTTTACGGAGAGGTTCTTTTTTGATGCTTTTTATTCATTTTACAGCTTTTATCTTTTTTACGGCTTATCCATTTTTAATTTTGGGGTTTTACCGTTTGCTTTTTCCATCTTTTGTTCTTCTCTACTCATAATCCACGGCAATAGCTATGGCATTTTTATTGGTCAGGCTGCCTTCATAGCTGATTTCCAATGCTTCTCCAACTTCATAATCGGTAGCAAACACATTTTCTCCTAAAGGAAAGGTAAGGGGTGTTCCGTCTGCGGTGCTTATCGTTACCGATGTATCGCTTGCCTGTACCAAAGTTCCGCGCATGGAATAATAAGTTGCCTCTGCATCTCCGGATGCCTTTTCCATAACTACCCGGAGCGCCTTTCCATCCGACAGACCTCCCATATATGTAATTTCTGCATTTTCACCGACCTGAATTCCCTCGCCGCCATCCACAATCTGAGCGATTGCCGTAGAAAAACGATAGGTTTTCCCGCTTCCTGCCTCAATCGTAATCGTTTTTGCGTCTGCCTTCTGGACAACACCAAAAACAACCGGGTCCATATCGCCGACCATGGCCATCGAGGTTATTATCAGATAAGACTCGGCTTTTATCGCCTTGACATCGTCCGTATCTTCCTCATCTTCATTCATAAAAACAACCTGAATCTCATCTCCTTCTCCAATTTCCAGATCGCTCTCCGTATCCGCATCTTTAATATCAAACCGATATTCCAATTCATCCTGGCCTTTAAGGGTAATAATATTCTTTTCCACCTTCGTTACCCGGCCGGTCACTGCTTCCTTTTCTATTTTTGCCGTTGTTTCTTCCTGGGTAGTTTCCTCGGATGTTTCTTTCGTTTCCTTTTCTTCTTTTTCGCCTTCTTTATCTTGTGCAGTACTTTCTTCCTCTTCCTGCCCACTGCTTTCTTCGGCCTGAACCGTCGTTTCCGCCGCAGTTGTTTCTGTGGTTTTTGAGGAACATGCCGTACTGCCCAGAAGCAGGCAGGCAGCTGCTAAAATCAAACAGGTTCTTTTCATACAATTATTTCTCCTTTCTGTTCCTGTGTGCATATTGTACACGATAAAACTTAAGAAAACGAAAGGAATTTTATTAATTTACTTTTAGTTTATCCAAAAAATTCTGCCATTCCTGCCAGCATTTCCTACAAAAAGTACAAACTTCCGCCGCCGATTAGACGGCATCCGTTCAGGTATTCCAAGTGCGTCCCACTTCCTGAGCCAGAGTAAATATTTGTCAGCAGACTAACGAACAAAAGTGTTTTTTCTGCGGCGAAAAAGAAGAAACAAATATCCCAAAACCGGCAGAAGCACCACAAAGGATACACTGTAAGCCACAATGCGTCGAAACAGCTTCCATGAAAATGTTTTTTCTTCTGGTGATACAGCCAAAGGCACAGCGCCCTCGGTTACTTTCTCCTCCTCAACTTCCACCGTCCGGTTCTCATCTTCTTCAAAAACCTGCGGCAAAATCGCAGAAACGGCTGCCGTATATATGGCTTCCCACTGCTCCTGTTCCGTTTCCGGATAGATAACTGTTCCCCCGTATTCCACCAGGTAATCACAGACCAGCCTTCTTCCGCAAGCCAGGGCATCCCGGTAAGCCACCCCACAAACATTATAGCTTTCTCCGTTCCAGATAATTGAATCAATATGGTAACTGTCCGGAGCACAGCCCACCGATTCCAAAAGCCCCTGCTGATGCTCCAGCAAAAACCCCAGAGCATCTTCCTTAGGCACTTCCATCTCCTGTAAATGATAAGTTTCCGCATCATAATCGCAAAATCGTAAAGGAATCTGAAACTGATTATCCCAATAAGAATGCAAAACCGTCATGGAACCCTTTAAAAGTTCCCCCTCGCCATACCTTCCGGATTCCTCATCCTCATCCTTATAGCTTAAACTTTCCGGAATCTGCCCGCTATGTTCAACTTTCTGGTAAATCGCCGTTTCCGAAATCCACTCCTCTTTTTCCGGAAGGGTCAGCCAAACCGGCTGGCAGCTTTCTAACCAGTACACCTGCCCATTTTCAGCCGTGAGTTTTTCCGGACTCCCATCGCCGGAAACTTCCTCTGTGGAATAATAAAAAAGCAGCTTATCGCCATTGCTTCCTATTTCCTGATCACCAATCTGCGTTTCCCTGTCCAGCCATGCTTCCCGTCCCTCTGCACAAACTTCCATCGAAATCTGAGCATCTTTCTGCTCTTCTGCACCGGCTTTTGTATCTGCCTGTTCTGCTTCTTCTGCTCGTGTTCCTTCTGCTTCTGCTGCTGTTCGTGTTCCCTCTGCTTCTGCTGCTGTTCGTGTTCCCTCTGCTTCTGCTGCTGTTCGTGTTCCCT